>ENA-OFCE01000056-OFCE01000056.1-metagenomes-genome-assembly--contig:-NODE-56-length-86488-cov-7.386635_pt1 | contig 86488 bp, 76 predicted proteins | sample MGYA00153388_OFCE01 | MGnify analysis MGYA00153388
TATTGTATATAACTGCCGGATGTTTTCCGGCTCCGATTTAGTAAGGTGTAAAGTTTGTTATCTATATAAACTATCACCTATTCTACCATAAAACCTTCTGCTGGCATAGTGGTAAAAAGGCAATAGAAAAAAGAGAGCCAGTGACTCTCTTTTTTACCCGGAACTCTTCTTTTGTTCTTTCTTCCTATTCCTCTTTAGCATTTTATAAATCCATCATTCGTTCATTTCAAAATTCATCTTTTGTATAGGTTCAAATCAAGTAATAAAGCCTGTTGGACAACTTTATTTCCTGATAATATTTTATCATTTTGGAAAGCAAAGTCAATAAGAAATATGTAAATATTTTGTAGTAAATTAGTACTAGAAGTAGAAAAAAGGAAGTAGGTCTGGACCTACTTCCTCTAACTTTTATTTACCATATTTACGCTACAGATATCACACTGGGTACATAAAACGACTTTACCGTTGAATACATTTTTGATGGTCTCCAACAATTCCTTGTTCCGAAACTGCCCATTGCTGTGTATAATCACCTTTTTGGGAGCAAGCGTGATAAGAGAACTGACTAAAAGATCATCATAATTGATTTCTCCTTCGGATATTTCATTTACAAAATCCTGGATGCACTCATTGGTAATTTCCTTTTTGTGTTCATCCAGCAGTATATATTTGTTATCATATCCGACTAAAACATGAATCATTTCAAATTTCGGCTCCTGAATATCGACAAAATATCTCAACAGCCTTATAAATTCCCTGTATTCCCTTTCCATTAAAAAATCATCTACAGCTTTGTCGACAACTTCTTCCAAATCTTTCATGTAGTCTTTGAGCCTGAAGTTAACAAAACCGTCCAGAATCAAGCTGTTTGATCCTTCAAAGTAGTCCATAAGCTTCCGGATAATAACATTCCGCCTATGAATCTGGAATAGGCTGTTAACCAGGTTTTTATCTTCATTTCGAATGATTTTCAATGAGAGATTGAATATCTCCTTTTTCTCTACCGAGTTGAAATAGCAGTAATTGCTGTTGATGATTCTGCTAATCAACTTCTCTTCGTATTTCCTGATAATAAAATCTGCCAGTGCATTGGAAACATGTATCCTTAGTGCATCGTAGCATTGAATCGACTTTCTGTCCTGTGTTTTGTCGTCCTCTATGCTGCAGATAATGGAAGTCGAATCACCGGAATTAACTTCATCTATTGAATAACTAATTTTTTTACTATTGAGTTGCTGTAGTTCATTTGTTATTTGCTGCAATATGTCATCAGCACATTCGTTAACTCCAATGCTAAGAAACTGCATCAACTTCACATCCCTTCAACTGTAGTATGCGTCTTCGTAAATTGTTGTATGCAGTAAAGGTCATATGCAAATTCTTCCACATATTTTCCATTTATCCCAACTTCTTCAATTTTTCGAACTATTACTTTGATCGCGGCCTTCAGTACATTATTCTGTTAGGCTCTCCTTACTTCAGCTTCGGAGAAGCTTTTTCCAGGTTCAAAGTATGCAATCTGCTACATTATATGCAGAGGGATATCAAGGGAGTTACTATTTTATAAAGGAGATTCAAGAAATATACAAAGTTACTCCATCAGTGGAAGGATGCTTCCTATGTCCACTACAGGGCCGTCATACAGGCATAGGATATCCTTTCCTTTTCTCGTCAGGAACTCGCTGATTTGATTTGCTGCCTTCAGATGCTTCAGGTCTCCCGCTATTGCCCAGGTTTTACTGTCAAGACAGCCCGTACTTCCTCCAATAAATCCATAATTCAATTCATGAAGACGAATCCCTTCTTCCGGTTCGATGAAAAGCACTTCAATTCCGTATTTTTCTAATTTTTTTGCTATACCGGCATCCGCCGTGATAATGGAATGGCTGTCCACTACCGAAATGGAACACTTTGCGTACCCCTGCTTCACATGGACTACCTGTACACCCCTTTTTTCAAGCTCCCTTCGAAGGATGGGATCCATATAATTCAGATTATGAATTGCAGTATTTCCGATTCGACAGATATTATACGCTATATTTCCAGGGTATCTTGCAGTTAATTCCGTTTTTCCTTCCATAAGGCACATTCCTATTTCTCTCAAATCTTCCAGGAACTCCTCATCAACGCCCGGTGCATGCAGGATGTCTCTTCCTCCGAGATGGTGCAGCATGATATCGGGATGGTAGGCTATGGCATTATAAATACCAGGTAAGGGCTTCGTTTTAAGTAATTTTACACCTCTGCCCATAAGGACAGCTTCCATCGAAGAAGGAATCCTCCCGTCAACGATGGCTGCTGCAACAGGTTTTACGGGCAGATTGGGACTTTCTATAAAGTTCGCATTTTTACTTTTCATATCAATTCACCTTTTTTTCCATGTATACATATTATATATCAGATGTAAAGGAGGATGTGAAAAACATCGTATTCTTTTTTGCGGGCCGCTCGTGGAGCGCCACGTGCGGTGTAGCAAAACTTTATAGAATACTTTTTTCACAGCCGCCTAAAGGAAGATGTGAAAAACATGAATGCTGTTTTTCGCAGATCTCCCAGAAGACGGATTTTATATATTAATTCCTGTACGGCATCCAAACCGCTGACATTTTAAGTCCGTTGGGTGCCAAGTACATTCATATAAAGTTTGACGGCCAGGACGTCCACGCGCAATGCAGCGAAACCTGATGGAATATCCTTTTACAGCCGTCCAGCCATCGTAGAACTTTTTCATGCACGATTTTTGAACAATTAAAGCAATTAACATAAGTATACTCCAGTATTTTTCCCGATCTTGTCTCATACATATAGGTATTAGAACTAACTGCTTGTATCCGCGGTAACAGGCAGTTATTTAAATAACCCGCGCCCTGATTAAATAAAATCAGGGCGCGGATGTTTTATGCCTTCAACTGTTTTTGAAGGATTCCTTATCTTTTTGTTAATTTGTTCATTTCATATTTTAAAATTTTGTGGCAATAATAAAATCGGGAGGTAATATTATGACAACTATAAACTGTGCATCCAATTGCATTTACCAGGTTGAAGGCACGTGTACTCTTGATAATATCTCCGTTAATTCGATTTCAACCCTCACGGACTGCCTCTTTTTTCATGGAAAAACAGACTCGGAGAATGTATGTGAAAACCCGAAATAAGCGGCAAATTCCGTTTATTTCGGGTTTCCTGTTATTGTTGCCTCTTAGCCCGTTATTGTGGAATGCCGGACCCGTGGTACAATACTGGAGGAAACCGCGGCAATCAACAAAAACAGTACCAGATCCTTGATAAAGAGAGGAACCAGCGTAGCTCCGATAATGGCCACATCAGGTTTATGCATGTAAAACCTAAGAATAAGGTAGGTGTAAGGGACCCCAATGGCATAAATCGTTACCAGCCCACTGAATAGAGCGGCTGCGGAGTTCATAACATTAACCCTTCCCAGGGCTTCGGATATTTTACCGATGATATAGGCTCCTGCGGCAAAACCGATCAGATATCCAAAGGATGGCTTCAGCACATACAGCGGCCCTCCTCCTTGGGTAAACACCGGCAATCCCGCCAATCCCATAAAAATATAAACAAGCTGGGACAGGAAACCCAGACGCGCTCCCAGCAGGATTCCTGCAAAGGCGCAGAAGAAGGGCTGAAAAGTCAAGGATATCCACGGAAGGGGAATTTTCAAATAGGCACCTACCACCATCAAAGCAGCAAACAACGCCACCAGTGTCATATCACGCACATTGATTTTCACACAACCACTCACTTTCCATTGAATTCTATCACTTTAAATTTTATCTCCTATAGCATAAAATAAAAAAAGAGTATTGTCAACTAAAATTTGATTTAAAGTTAACAATACATCCGTATGAAAGCAAAGCTTGTTATGGTGTTGTAAATAATAAAACCGCTAAAGAGAAAATACTATCGAACTCCTGTGGAGCCGAAACCACCGCCCCGATCGCTCCCTATTTCCCGCACTGACGCTACCACTGTCAGCTTCATTTTGGGAACCACCTGAAGAACAATCTGGGCGACCCGATCACCTTTTCGGATTTTATAAGTTCCTTTTTGATTTCCCTTGGACTCGCTGAAGAGCATCTCCTCTTGATTTTGTCCACAGGTCTCCGATGAATTGGTCATAATAATCCCCAATTCATCCCGATATCCACTGTCGATGGTTCCCGGAGAATTTGAAATTCGCAGCGGGGTTTTATAGGAAATACCACTCCGGGGCCTCACCTGAATCTCATACCCCTCCGGTATTGCCAGCTTCAGCCCTGTGGGAATAATCACCGTCTCTCCCGGACGAATCACAACCTCTTCCGCCGCATAAACATCCATGCCTGCATCCCCAGTCCGCGCATAGGCCGGCAGAATCGCACCCTCACGGCATATCTCAACAAAAACCTCAATGTCACTCATACAATCTTATCCTCAATTCTCAATTCAAAGACAATTATCCTCTATCAACTATCAACTGTCAACTACTTAAACTCCCCTGAAATAGTGTCCCTTCGTGAAGCCTTTTCGCTTGATTTCCTCTGTTAGTCTACCATATTGTTTTAATGCACCGATTCCATGCTCCAGTACATCCCTATGCATCTTAACCAGCTGCCGGGCCTGCTCCGGACTTTCGTCCGAAATATTGATCCGCATTATGTCAACTCCTGCCGACTTTATTTTATCCAAACTGTCTGCGACATAAATCACGTTGGTGTTCAGCAGGGTACTTCTACAATCGATCCGGTCACAGAGGATGGGAAATTCCACTCCCTTACGGTCCTTCAAACGGTAGAGGCCTCTCATGCAAGCGTTATTGCAGCGGTTTTTCGAAGTATGTCCACCTTCCAGGCTTCCTACAGGACAATATTCACTGGTCATGACCGGGATTCTTCCATACACGATTGCTTCCTTTTGAAAGCCGCTCATGTTTTTTAGCTCCGCCATCTGCTCCAGGTTCAACTCCAGAGAAAGGGCAGCCCCGTACAAACCCAGCTCCTTCACTTGCTGGAGAGAAAAGCTATTGTATAGATTAAAAGAATAGTCGCCTGCTGTTTTTATCGAAGGAAAGCTTTTCAATTGGGTAAATATCCATGGATTTCCTGCTAAAATACCGTCGATTCCCATCTCCACAGCTTCCGGCAATTTTGTCCTTATCAGCCGGTCATAATTTCCCCGCGTTATATTGGGAATCCATAGAAAGATTTCCCCCGTCTTTCGGGTAATATCTTCCTCCAGCCTCTTCCGGGCAGACTCTTCCAAAAGAGTAGAAAAAGGCACATAAACCCGGTCTGCTTTCAATTCTTCCAGTGGGTATCCCTCAGCATAAGTATACAGAAACAGGGAAATTTTTGTCTCACCAGAGGGATTTCGACTATTTCCCGGGAAATGTAACAGCTTCTCCTGTGTATTTCTCATTTCCTCCGACATATTTCTTTCAAAAGAGCGGACTTTTTTCTCCTCCAACTGTTCCAAAGCCTTTCGCCGGACATTGTTAATCTCGCTCACCGGCACTGCTAGTCCTTCGTCCAATTCCACCTGCAGGTCTTGAAAGGCAAAGGGAGTCGAGCCTGTTTTACTGATTTGATCCATGAGGCGCTCTGATGTCAGCGGCTTATTCAAGGCCTTTTCCGGGAGTATTTCCCCTGTCGCTTCCACGTTATTTCCCCTGCTATCTTTAACTGTCAAAGTCAGCGGCATTTCCCATTTTGCCGTTACCTTTCCTACGATACCGGATTTTCGCACACTTCTGCCTTCAAAGCTCTCTCTTGCTGTGATATTCAGTCTCTTTTCCGATGTTTTATAGACCTTGTTTCCGTTGAATACCGGGCTTTTTAAGCTGCCTAAAATGGCGGTGTCGCCACTGCGGGCTTCAGTGACATTTTTTGCATTGACCTTGATCTCGGTTACAATAGTTCCCGGGCTTTCATCTTCTCCGTTCCACACCTCAATCCCATCACCGATGGCGATATTTTCCCGAAGCTTCACCTTTACAGTTTTCGTATTCCGATCGTAGGATAATACCTCCCCAAGATGAATTCCCCAGTTTTTTGGCTTTTCATAGCTCATCATATCGCTACCGGTTTTTCCACGGAGATATCCCTTTGAAAATCCTCCCCGGTTAAAAATCTGGGTCAGCTCCCGCAGATCTTTTTCCTCCAGCTTATCCGACTTTCCGGCCAGGATACTGTCAAGATATTTTCTGTAGATCCGGACCACCGTGGCCACATATTCCGGTGTTTTCATACGCCCTTCAATTTTTAAGGAGGTAACTCCGGCATCCACCAAATCCTTTAGTTCATTAATTGAACATATATCTTTCGGACTCATAACATAGGCAGCTTCACCACACTTGCAGTCCTTCCCGGTCTTCGCCTCATTGCCGTCGCTGACCAGTTCATATTTCATTCTGCAGGGCTGGGCACATTTTCCCCGGTTCCCGCTCCTTCCGCCAATTAAGCTGCTCATCAGGCATTGGCCGGAATAGCTGATACAGAGGGCTCCGTGGATGAATACCTCGATTTCAAGGGGCGTTGACTGCGTGATCTCACTGATTTCCTGCAAGGATAATTCCCTGGCAAGAACAGCCCGCTTGAATCCCAGTTCTTCCAACGCCTTAACTCCTTGCACGTTATATAGCGTCATTTGGGTACTGGCGTGGAGATCCAGGTCGGGAAATATCCTACGAATCAAAGCAGCCAACCCCAGGTCTTGTACAATCACTCCGTCAATACCTGCTTTGTAGGCTTCTCCTACCTGGTTAACAGCCTCTTCCATTTCCTCATCATTCACCAGTGTGTTCATGGTCAAATAAATTTTAACATCCCGCAAATGGGCGTAATCCAGTGCTTTCTTCAGCTGCTCATTATCGAAATTTCCGGCAAACTGCCGGGCATTGAACAGTTTACCACCCATATAGACAGCATCGGCTCCATTTTCCACCGCTGCTACAAAAGCCTCCCAGCTCCCTGCAGGAGCCAGCAGCTCTACTCTTCTGTTGTTCATTTCCGTTTTCTTCTCCTCTTTGATTCACTGAAAGTTTCCAACGCATCCCTAGCCCTTCTCTTTCAAAAAAGTGAGCTAGCTCCCCTTCGCTCTATCCATAATCTCCACTACCGCAGGCATAACATCCAGGATCGAGTTAATTTGGGGCTCCACCCCCTCCGGCAGTTTTCCGATGAAAACAGTGGGAACCTTGTTCATGGTATGAGTTTTCACTGCCACATCTTCTATATTGCCGTGGTCGCTGGTAATAACAATCAGATCCTGGTTCAAATCCACTAAACGCACCAATTCCGCCAAAAAGGCATCCAAAAGTTCAATTTCCTCTATGGCCAGTTCCATATCACCCTTATGGCCAATGATGTCCGTCATAAAATGCTCATAAAGGGTAAAATCATAGTCCCGGCTGATGTTATACAGCCTTCCGGCGGCTTCCTGCGGCGTGATTGGTTTTACATCATATCCGCTTTCCATAAGTATTTGCCCTGTGATGTCGTGGTATACACCCTTGCCTTCCTGATAATCCCCCACGTTTCTAAATTTCATGCCAACCGACATTCCCATGACGGAGGTAACGGATGGGCGGTTCTTTCTGTTGGAAGGGTTATGCATCTCCTTCAGGTAGGGGTCCCGGTACACATTGGCATACGTAACTGTAAAACCTCTTTCCAACAAGGCTTTAAACAGGTTGGTGCGGTTGATAATAGTGATCAGCGTCTCTGTCGGCTGTCCGCTCAGATGACGCCCCAGAGCTGCCGAACCGTTAACTCCGGTGAATATTGCCGTCTGTCCTGTTGCACTCTGCGGCAAACCTTCGATACCCAGTGTCGCATCGGTGGGAAATACTTTATAGTTGCTGAATATATAATCCAGCCCTGGGGTCTCCACCGCCAGCATGGGATTTTTCGACGCATCCTTTTCTCCAAGGCCAAAGCCATCAATAAAAACAAAGATCACTTTCATCTAATCACCCACCTTCTCCATTCCTGCGTGTCTCTTTCGTATTATATGTAGATTATATGAAAAAAAGCGCCTAGGCGCTTTTTGTATGTACAAAAATAAACATTCTATAAGTTCTTGCTCCCAACTTGTCAGTATCCTGTCAAGCTACACAAAAAGGAACAATTGATTTTCTGAAACCATTTATCGGCTATGATATTTTTTGTCTTGCATTCATATCCTGATAATCTTTGATCTCGTTCAATTCATTTTCCCGTTTTGCTAGCTCCAACTGAAGGCTGGAATTTCTATCTTCCAAAAATCTGTTTTCCGACTTTAACTTCCGCGCTTCTTCTCTCAGTTTTTCCAATTCTTTTGTCATCTGACTACATTGGTTTTTCATGGCCAGCTCATTTTCCCGGCTTTTGAAAAAGTCATCAGCGACATTTACGGCGGTTAGGACGGCTGCCATGGAAGTACCGAGTTTACTGTTAAATCGGGTTATTTCATTCATTTTTTTATCAATGTAAAGTGCAACTCTTTGTAAGTACTCTACTGCTTCAGTTCCTACTAGAGTGTACTCGTTTCCTCCAATTTTCACTTCCACTTTATTCTTTGTTGCCACCGCGTCCAGCTCCCCCTTTTTTTAACATAAGCTACGAATATATATACTATTATAACATATTTCGGCAGAAAATAAAGTCTGCTTTAGCTATTTTCCGTATGTTTGTGCGGTATTTTTAGAAATATATAGCTATTTTTCAATAATGCCTGATTTTGGACAAATAATTTTCCGCATTTCCCACATAATATTTGCGAACATGTATAACAAATAGATAATTTACCAAATCCTCTAAAAAAAGTCCGGAAACCTGAGTTTCCGGACTTTTTTTGTCTACACGATTCAATTAATAGATTTCATCTTTTTTGTTCACTACATCATTTGCAACATTACCATTACCATTTCCACCCTCCGCATAATTCCTTATAATCTGCGTCAGGTCAATTCCTGTAAGGCTTTTTACCGTTTCAGGCAGCTGTGCCATTACATTGGTGATGTCCTTTGTAATTTTCGATGCTCCGGAATCGCCGATCATAACGATCTTCTCGGTTTTTGCCAGAGGCTGTGCAACAGCAGATGCTATTTCCGGCAGTTTTTCAATGATCATCTGAGTAACGGCAGCATCATTGTACATCTTATAAGCTTCCGCTTTTTTTGCCATGGCAAGGGCTTCCGCTTCACCTTTGGCTCTAATGATTTCAACTTCAGCCATACCTTCTGCTCTTTTTGCTTCTGCTCTCGCCTTACCTTCGATTTCGATGGCCCTGGCTCGCGCTTCTGCTTCTGCTACTTCCTTATACCGATTCGCATCGGCATTTTTGGTTGCTCTGTAGTTTTCTGCATCTGCCTGCTTCTTTACCGTAGCTTCCAATTCCTTCTCTCTTCTCAAAGCTTCCTGCTCTGCCAGTTCGATTTCCTTCTGCTTCTTTACGATCTCGACCTGCATGGAAGTTTCGGCAACTTCCTTTTTAACCACGTTTGCCTTGATATCATAGGCAAGGTCCGCTTCTGCCCTCGCGGTCTGCTGATCCTTGTTATAAGATTGGACCTTTAATTCCTTATCCCTGTTTGATTCAGCAATCTCTGTTTCTGCCTGGATTCTGGCAGCCTCACCTTCTCTGTTTGCCTGCGCCGTTTTGATCTTGGTTTCCTTTGTCGCATTTGCTTCGGCAATCTGTGCATCCCTTTTTACTTCTGCGATTCTTGGCTTACCCAGTGCTTCCAGGTACCCATTTTTATCGGAAATATCCTTAATGGTGAGCACTTTCAGCTCAAGTCCCATACTCTGCAATTCGGTTGCAGCCACACCCTGAACGTGGGAAGCGAAGGTTTCCCTGTCTTTGTAAATTTCCTCCACCGACATCTTTGATACGATTTCACGGAGTTTTCCTTCCAGCACCTGCTGCGTTGTTCTGGCTATAACGCCCAGCATATGCTCCAGGCCCTTTGAGGTATTGAACTGCTCTGCCGCTGAAAGTATGGATTCCTTATCGGATTTGATTTTTACTACGGCAACACCATCCGCGATGATACCAACACCCTGGGAAGTTAACGCGCCATCAATACGAATATCAATCTGCATGTTTTCCAGTGACATGATATCGGTACGTTCCAATAAGGGAATTACAATACCGCCGCCGCCGGTGATAACTCTTCTTCCTCTAATACCGGTAACTACCAGCGCTTTATCCTGGGGCACCTTCTTATACATGGAGAACAGGCTGAATATCAAAATAAAGATAACAGCAACAGTCAAAATAGGCACCCACATTACTGAACTATCAAACAACATTCTAAACACTCCTTTACATATTTTATAAATTAGGGTCTTTTATTTCTGTTACATAGAAAACATTGTTTTCAATTTTGCATATAACCACTCGCTGTCCTTGTACTACCATTCTCTCTTCAACATGCTTTGCGGGAGCAGTAAAACGGATGGAGTTTACCGTATAGGCGATTTTCCCAAAGCCGTTCTGGAGGATCGTTGAACTGACCTCCGCCGGTGTTCCGATTAATTGTTCTCTTGACAGATTCGAAGTGTTTTCGGATTTATACAGTGGAATGGAGATAAATCTGTAAAGTAAAAATGCGGTGGCAGCTCCCGATACCAGTGCAATCAACAATACTTTTACCGCGTTCCATTGAAAATACTCCGTTCCCAGAATACCCAAGCCCCCGGATACCGTTAAAAACGAAACTGCAACCAAGGGATTTATCAAGATGGCAAAATAGGAAAGAACAGTACCGGAGGCTCCTCCATTCGGAACATCTCCGTGGCCACTGTGTGCGGTGGCATCTCCGCCGTCAAAGCCGGAATGCCCCCCAATATGGCCATGAGCTCCATCCATATGTCCATGTCCTCCCATGGAGTCAAAGTGACTCCCCAGGTGAAACGCTCCGGATATACCATTCAGGATGAGAGAAACAAAGGTATATAATACTCCGACAGCGAACATAACTTTATAAGCATAATCCATGTTTATTCCTCGCTTTCACACCACTCCGTCCTTACATCTGTTTTTGGTCCTGCAGGCAACATCAATCCTTCTCTATCGTAACTCTTTCCGGTATTTCTATAGTTTTTTACATTATTCTTTACTGGTTGAATTCTCGTTGGTGCATGATTTATGATTGATGCTCTTTTGTGCTACAAATGCCGTATGGTTCTCAATGCTCTGGATAATGACCGTTTCACCCCTCCCCAAAAATTCATTGTTCTTTGACATGGCAGGTAGGCTATTACGCATACCGTTCATGCTGTATACGATTTCTCCTACTCCCTGCACCGGAATCGGTGTCAGAACCTCTGCTTCGGAATTGATAAGATTCTCTCCGGAAAAGTGAGTATTTGCCTTCGCCTGATAAAGAAACTTAACGATACCGAAAAACACAGCAGTCCCGACTGCGGCAGCACAAAAGGCAGAAAATGCAGCACTGGCAAGTTCACCCATTCCAAATCCGGCCTTACTGACGATGCCTGCCGCTCCAAAAGCGGCAATAGCACTCGCAATAACTACCGGATTTAACGGAGATGGCACATCGTCAGCATCCTGCCCATGTAAAGCACCGTGACCAATTCCTCCATGTTCAAAGCCATGAGAACCTAAAACAACAGATAAAACAGTATATAATACACCAAACGTAAGACAACCTATGTATACGTAAAACATGTATTCCAGCTCCTTTAGGGCAAATTATATAAGTTCCTGACTTGTCAGGTTGGCGTAAGCTTCTGCCCGCCTCTCTATCTATAGATGACAGTTATTATTATATCAGAAACCCATTGCCAGTTGTATACAATTGTCGTATTTTTTAACATTGCTACTACAACTTTAATAGAGTCAAACTCTATTGTTCGTGTTCTCACTATCTGTATATTATTATATTAATATTTCACTCGTTTTGCAATCACCACTGGAAGTACTGTAGGGCTGCTACTATCCATATTCATATTCCCTTAGCCCCCCACCCGTTTTTTCTTTATCAAGCTCACGTTCTCTCCGTTTTTCTATTAACTTCAAAGAAGAAGGGACTGTTCAGAGCGAATTCGCTCTAAACAGTCCCTTCTTTTAATTCTTTTAATTCTTTTTAATATACTCTGTAATAATCCCATTAATCAAGTCCTTCATAGCAATTGTCTCCGCCATGATGGTCAATGCAATCATAAATGAGGTAGCAATATTCTTTTCCTCTTCCTTTACCCCATCCTCATTCAACAATTTGTCCACATCATCAAAGAGCTTCGGCAACGATTCCTTCCAACGGCTCAAGGTCGCTTTACGCATGTCCACATAGTTTTTATATACATCCTTTGCCTTGATGATATCATCCTCAAAGATCTCCGGATTGTTACGGACCGGCTCCAGCAGGGTGCGGATCTCCTCCAGGGAATAAATTGCTTTCAGGTTGTCAATGAGTGTCAATAAGATCAGATGGTTCCGTGTGTAATACCTTTTGTCAATGGGTGGTGGCAGTACGCCTACCCTTACATAGTTCTGTATCATGGTCTTTGTAAAGCTTCTTCCCTGCTTCTCAAAAAACTTCACCACCTGAGAAATGGTAAGTTCGTCGCTAAGGGTAGCGATTTTAACGTCATCATCCCTGTCGATGATGGTATTGGCAAGTGCCAGTAAAGACTCTTTATTTATATTCCCAGCCATAGGCCTTCACCTCTATATACTATATATTCGCTGTCAACATCATGAAGTGTTCAACTCTATATACTCATCATATCCTACGCGGCAGGAGAAGTCAATAGGCCCTTTATCGCCTTTTTACGATGGAATTGCAAAAAAACCGGCAGCAGCGCTGCCAGTTCATAGCTTAAGGACTTGTAAAATAAAACGGAGTCTATACTTGCTATACCCTTCATTGAGGCAATGATAGGCTCGCCAAAAAGACCGCTAATTATTTTACAGCGCCTTAGTACCACTGCGTAAATTTGTATTTATCCTTGTAAAAATGGCAACTCAAAATCGTTGTTGCTCCTTTTTACAAGGCGTAATTTGCTAACAAATTACCCAAAATTTAATGTTTTAACGCAGTAGTATCAGGATTCCAACTCTTCTCCCTCTACCTGTGACTCAAGGAGTTGATGTGCTTCTTCTTCCTTATCCGGAGGAACCAGTACATCGATTCCCGCAATAGGAACTCCGAGGATGACCTGCAAATACCCGTCAACACCTCTTACCTTCCGTACACATGGGATTTCCGCCGTGGAAAGTAGTCCTGCCACCATCTCAAACTCGATATCATTTGCCACGGTTGCCACAACTGCCCAGCTTTCATGGCCCTCTGCTTTTTCCGGTTTTTTATCCTTATGCTCTTGCATAAATACACCTCTTTTTGATTATATCCATTATATTCTAACATTCGGACTATTAATATGCAAATACAAAAGCAGCAGACAGGTTATTTCCCGCATCTGCTGCTTTATTCGATTCTTGCCTATACAATTTAAGATGGAACTTAGCTGATTCGGTGTTTGCATAGCCCCAAAAGCTTTGGCTATGCAAACACCAAATCAGCAGTTGCCAGTCTTATTGTATATAAAACTGCCTTAGTAATTGTTTTTGGCCCATGCTTCTGCTTTCCTAACCATGTTTTGATGATCAGGATCCACCCGGTTTGTACCGTGAGTCCGGCTGCCCAGGAAGTGTATGTCAAAATGCCCACTCATTTGGTTGCCTTTTACTGCATCAAGATTAACACCTGTACCATATCCTTCACTTCTGTCGGTAACCGTACTATTTGCCGGCTTACTTTCTACTCCTGCATGGGGCATACCTGCCATGGATGCTGCAATTTTACGTCCGTTTACAGTTACGATTACGGCTCTTCTCTGCCAGCTCCAGTTTCCTCCATAAATCTTCCTCATGATGTTTGTGTCCTGAAGAGTCAGTGTTTCGCAGTCTGCATGGTTGGTTCCATAGGTTCTTTTTATCCGAAAGCTTAATCCTGAGTCTATATCATAGACGGTAGCTTCTGTTCCCCTTGCAAAGAATGTATTAACTCCTCCAAACCATGGCATGGCATAGTCAACATTCTCCCTGGGGTCTTCTCCACGGGATGGAAGTTCAGTATAATCGCCTTTTAGTCTGGTAATAAGGGAAAAGGTTTGAGGTCCTGCGATACCATCTACTTTAATACCGTACTTACGCTGTAGTTCTATCACAGACGATTTGGTTATATCACCAAAGTATCCCGTGGTATTGGCATGAAAAAAGCCGAGTTCTTTCAAGTCCTTTTGCAGTGCTGTAGCCTCTTCACTGCGAGTGCCTTTTTTGAGGAGTAAAGATTCCGCATGTGCAGAAACAGATCCGAGCGCGGAAAATAATATGAAACCTGAGCAGAATACTGCCGCTATCAAAGATTTTTTTACCATGAGATGGTCCCCCTTCATATGGCTTACGAGGTTAGTTGTCGGGTTAGGTAGAAGAGACTCCCTTCAAATCGGAAGCAGAATGTTAAAATCGAGAGGATCAACCCTCTCCATTCGTTTTTCCACTTCCAGGATTTGATTCACCCCAGCCTTATCCAAGGCCTGTAGTATCCCCCGTTCTCTCCATTCCTTTTTATTGGAGAGATTCAGCACCCCTATTATAGCATCATCAGTTTACATAATAAACATGAAATTTTTGGTATTGCAGCCAACCAAAGTTAATGTTTTGCATGAAGGAGGCAAAAAGAAGGCTACGATGGCGATTTCTAACACATATTCTATTTTGAAATCCGCACATTGTTATGTTAACAAATGCCTTTTGCATAACAATGGTTTTATTACAAAAACTAAAAGTAAAGTGAAAGGAATTTTGAAATTCTTCTATGGGAGTTTCCGTTCCGTGAGACATGAGGACACACCCCTGATGAAACGTCGGGGAATGTCCCCAAGTCTCATTCCACTGCTACATCCTGTACTCTTTTAGGGAGAATGAAAATATAATTTCTATGCTGGATATTTAGGAGGAACTTCATATGAAAAGTCTTCAGGCACATTTTGATAATATATTGGAAGCTCAAAAAGCCATCCTGCTGTTGCGGGAAAACGGTTATAAAAGCGCCCACCTGGATGCATCGGGATTCTTTACTGATGAGCATTCCGTAGAACTGGGTTTTTTTCATAACAGAAAAAATCAAAGTCTTTCCTCACTCATACTGAAAAAAAACAACTATATGTATAACATCGGAAAAGGTCCGCTGACCGCAGCCAACCCTGAAGTCAGCGGCATGAGCAGCAGCGATGGCAATGAAATGTCCGCCGTGGTTCTGGTGAATGTTGAAGATGATCAGGCAGATACCGCCCGGACGCTTATCCGTGCATTCGGGGGAAGGACTTGAATTCGCTTCATGTTTGAGGGATAATAGTAAATAAGGCAAGTTGTGGTTATAGGGGCAAACCCATGGGGTTGCCCCTATAAAATATACAGATATCCAACTTTAAACCTTATAATTTTCAGTAGTAAAAATGCCCGGGTTTTAGGGCAGTTTTGCCACTGGGGCAATCCAAGTCTAAAGTTGGGTATCTATAGCTGATTTTATCAAAAGGAGAACAAGCATGCGCAGCATTATTATAAATAAAAGCCTGTCAAACAAGCGTATTGACAAGGTTTTGAGGCAGGTGTTTCCCAATACTCCCATGAGTGCTTTCTACAAGGCATTCCGTAAAAAGGATATAAAGGTAAACGGTATACGAATTAAAGAAGATTATACTGTCAGTGAAAATGACAAGGTTGAGGTTTACATAATCGATAGTCTTTTGGAAGCACCACCGGTCAATGACTTTAAAATTAATAAAGGCTTTTCCGTGGTATATGAAGATTCGAACCTTCTAATTGTGGATAAGGATCAGGGAGTACCGGTTCACCCCGATAGAGAGCAATCGGACAATACACTCATCGATCTTGTACAAAGTTATCTACAGGAAAAAGGTGAGTACGATTCCGGCAATCCCAATGCCTTTGCTCCTTCCCTCTGCCATCGGTTGGACAGGAATACCGGTGGATTGGTACTCATCGCCAAAAACGGGCAGGCTCTCAAAGTGATGTCAGATCTCATTAAGGAAAAAGAGGTCCGTAAGTTTTACCAATGCTATGTCAAAGGTTCCATGCCCAAGAAAAACGAAGAGCTAAAAGCCTTTTTATTCAAGGATGAAAGAAAAAGCCGGGTTTTTATCAGTGATCGGAAAATACCGGATTCTCTGGAAATCATTACCCGGTATAGGACGCTGGATTATCACCCCGCTAAAGACATCAGCCGCCTGGAAGTGGAACTGGTAACCGGACGAACGCACCAGATACGCGCTCACCTTGCACATATAGGCCACCCCATCATCGGAGACGGGAAATACGGTACAAATGCAATCAATCGGCCACTGGGAGCCAAACAGCAAATGCTTTGGGCCTACAAGCTGGTTTTTGATTTTCGTGAGGGTGGACCTTTGAATTACTTAAAGGGACGAACCTTTCAAATAGAACCGAGATTTCAAATAACAGTAGAATAAAAGCGAAAAGAGCGGAATTTCCGCTCTTTTCGCTTTTGTTTAAAGTTTTTACTTGCTTATGAACATCTGTACAAAAATCTTACCGTACGATGATCCTGGGGCAATTCCAAATCCGCAGTAATTGTAGTTTCCACTCAGTATGTTTGCCTTGTGGCCCGGTGAGTTCATCCAGGCTTTAAAGGCGGCATCTACCGTCTGGTTTCCTGCGATATTTTCTCCTGCCGATTTGAAGCTGACATTGAATTTCCTCAGCATGTCAAAGGGTGAACCATAGGTTGGTGACTGGTGTGAGAAATAGTTTTTGTCTACCATATCCTTTGCCTTAAGTCTTGCCACCTTCATAACTTCCATGTCAAATACCAGGGTGTGAAGCCCTGCATCCTTTCTTGCCTTGTTTACCAGGTCAAGAAGCTGCTGTTCTTCCGCACTCACTCCATCCGGTTTTAAAGCGCCCGGTGCAGAGGTATTTGGCTTTGCTGTCGCTGCCGGCGCCGGCTTTGGAGCGGTAGGGGCAGGAGCTGGAGCTGACGTACCCATGGGCTTCAGGTATTTTGAGTAAGCAACGCCTACACATCCCATACCAGGTTCATAAATAGCATACCAGTCGTTTAGCTTTCCAAAGACTTTGACCTGCTGCCCTTGTTTAAGTACACATACAATCTTACTTGTGGAGGATGGAGATTGCCTGACATTCACATCTGTTGTAGCTTGCGCAGTAACAAAGTCAACACGCTGGAATGTGGGCTGTGCTGTAACATCCTTTGCCTGGAAGCCCCCAAAAGCAAGCACGGTGGTTAGGACCATTGTCAACACCGTTAATAAAGCGATTCTTTTCCTCATATAATCCCTCCGAAATACTTTTTATAGAACGCATACGCATTTCTACATGTAATTTGGTATGCTATTAGTATTAACAAGAATTATTAGAATTATTTGCATTGCCATACGAATTGTTGAAGAAAAGATAAAAAACAACTGTAAATTAATTAATTTACAGTTGTTTTTTATCTTTTACCCAGCAGTTTCCTCCATCAGGTCGCTTTCATCCTCTTGCCGCTCAAGCTCTTTCTTATATTGATTAATAAGCGCAACAGCGGGTTCAAATTCCTCGTAGAACATGATGATTAAATCCTCCGGCTCCGCATCCTGAATTGCAGCTTCCAGGGCTTTGGTTTCCGAATAGATGACCTGGATATTCTCCTTTTTTGCACCGCTTTTTATAGCTGCCTCAAAGAGGATATCCGCTACCTCTCCCGCATCTCTTCCGCGCAAGTCATTGTCTTCCTTTATATAGATCTTTGAAAAAGCTTTTCCGCATATATCTCCAACTTCTTTTATATTACTGTCCAGACGATCTCCAGGCATTCCGATAACGCCGACGATTCTTTTGCATTTCATCTTTTTGGAAAAGTTTATCACTGCATTATATCCTGCAATATTGTGACTGTAATCCAACATTACCTTATAGGTTCCCATATCGAAGATATTAAATCGTCCCGGATTCAAGTCCAGATTCGGTTTAAAGGTTATCAATGCCTGTTTGATGATTTCAGCCGGTACATCCATTGCGAACAATGTGGCTACTGCTGCCAGGGAATTTTCAATATTGCATTCCACAATTCCCCCAATGGTGATGGGGATTTCTTCAACAGCAACCAGGGGAGTGATGTCTTTTCCATTTTGCATCACAATGGTTCCTTCTTGAATATAAACAGCTTTTCCTTCCTCCGTCCTATGACTTTGCAACAATTCATTATCACTATTTCTTGAAAACAGCAAAACCTTGCTTTTTACACGGTTTACAAAATGGGGAGTCATCTTATCATCCGCATTCAATATGGCATAACCTGTCGGCTTTACTGCCTCTATTACTACCGCCTTTACAAAAGCGAGATCCTCCAGTGTGTTGATTCCCTCCAATCCAAGATGATCCTCGCTGATATTTACGATAACACCTACATCAGCCTCTTCATATCCCAGGCCTTTTCTGACAATCCCACCTCTGGCGGTTTCCAGGACGGCCACTTCCACCTCTTTGTTTGACAGTACCATTCTGGCACTGATAGGCCCGGTGTTATCTCCTTTTAAGATGCACTCATTTCCAATATAAACTCCACTGGTGGAGGTCATTCCCACCTTTTTTCCCATCAAGGAAAAAGCATGTTTTATCAGTCTCGTCGTGGTTGTTTTTCCATTGGTGCCGGTAATGGATACGATGGGTATGGTAAAGGGTTTACCTTCCGGATACACCATGTCCAAAATTTCCGAAGCTACGTCTATGCCTTCTCCTTCCGTAGGATAGAGATGCATTCGCAGCCCCGGTGCGGCATTAACTTCAATAACGGCGCCTTTGCTCTGGTTTAATGGCACCGAAATATCTTCCACTGTCATATCAATACCGGCAATATCCAATCCGACGGCTTTTGCAGCCTTTATTGCAATCATCCTGTTAAAGGGATGGATCTCATCAATGCAGTTTCTGGCAGTCCCTCCCGTACTCAGGTTTCCGTTTTCCCGCAGCATGACTTCTTCACCGGTCTTCGGAATATAGCTTTCATTCATTCCTACACGTCGTAAGACTTCTTTTGCTACAGCGTCCAGTTTGATTCGAGTCAGCGGCTTCTCGTGGTCATCCCCTCTTCGATCATCCTTGTTCACATTCTCAACCAATTCCCTGATGGTATTAATGCCATCTCCGATGACATAAGGGGGCTTTCTTTCTGAAACCGCCACTACCTTGTTTCCGATAACAAGGACCCTGTAATCCTTTCCGCTTACCTGTCTTTCGACGATTACAGCCCGGCTATGCTTAAAAGCTTCTTCGCAAGCCACAATTACCTCTTCACTGCTTTTTATATTGAGGGTTACACCTTTGCCCTGATTTCCATCCAAGGGCTTTACCACCACCGGATAACCGATTTTCTCTGCCATTTGAACCGCTAATTGGTGTGTGTACGCCACGCCTCCATCCGGAACCGGTATTTTGTTTTCCTCCAAAATGGCTTTTGTTACATGTTTATTCCCGGCAATATCAACATTTATGCAGCTAGGCCCATCGGTGAGAGAAGCTGCAATCAGCCTTTTATATTTTCCATACCCCAGCTGCAGCAAGCTTTCATTTCCTATTCTTGTAACCGGAATCCCTCTGCGTTTTGCTTCTTTATAGATCGCCTTGGTACTCGGACCCAAATCCGTTTCAATGGATATTCTTTTAAGCTCGGCGATGATTTCCCGTATATTGATTTTTTCTCCGGTAATAAAACTCGAAACAATATCAACAGCAGCTTTCGCACAACCAATGCCGGTACATTCGTTTGCATATTCGAATATAATATAGTACAAGGAGGGCTCCTGCAGCAGCCTGGCTTTTCCGTAGGACACTTCATATCCCAAAACCGCTTGGATTTCCAGTATCAGGTGTTCCGTTACATGGGCAATATAAGTCCCTTCCTTTAACCGTTCAACGAATCCTCCTTCATAGCCGAGAGAGCAGCAGTGCTTGAGAAGCCCTGGAAATTCCTGCAGCAGCCTTTCGTTAAAACCCTTTATGTCTTTTGTAGGTGTATCATATAGATCTCCTATATCCAGTTCAACCCGGATAACAGGTTTACGACTGTATATGTTTTTACCTGCATAACAGCTTATGTTTGAAATATGCACTTTTCGTTCCTCCCAGTTCATATAAAGCAGTAGCATCAGCCTATTTCGATTTGACCCATTTCACTGCATCTCCTAAATTTCCAATTGAAGGTCAGTCTAATGCACTCGTAATACCCTTCGCTTTTTCATGTCAAAGCCATACCCCTGCGGCAGAATATGAAGGGTAACATTTGCAATGGCCAGGATTTCATCCGGACTTAGCTCGGATACATTGGAACTCTCAATGGACTGACCGTCGATAATGGTTATGGCATTTGTCCCTATTACATCAAAGGTTGCATCAGGGTTTACCCGGATTGCCGTATCCTCGTCAATGCCAATTCCAAGCATGTGGGGATTTTCTGCAACCCCGCATAGCAATCTTCCGATTCTTCCTCTTTGTGCAAAATGCTGATCGACGATGGCATCATTCAGAAGTCCAAAGCCCGGAGCCATTTTCAGCGTACATTTCCTTGCAGGGTCATTACTATTTCCATTGACAACCATCGTACTGCTCATAACGGAAGCACCCGCGCTTGTACCTACGATTACAGTTCCATTTTGATACGCTTTCTGAAGAGCTTCATAGGTCTTTGTTCCTCCAATGATGCTGGTAATCCGGAGCTGGTCTCCTCCTGTAAAAAACACCCCGGTGGATGACATGATCTTGCGGGCATTTTCTTCCATATTTGCTTCTTCTCTCGTATCTATATTTAAAACTTGTATATTGGTAACTCCAAGTCTTCCAAATACATTTCTGTATTCATTTCCAACTTCAATGGGCTTCTCTGTAGCCGTTGTAAGCACCACAAGCTGCGAATCCTTATTGCCGATCAGACGAACAACCTCTTTCAGCACTGTACTATCGCCATATTTATCCTCTGCCCCTCCGATAATGATAAGTTTACCTTTTGCCATTTCTTCCATATTGCTCCTCCAATGCAATTATGTACGGAATGTCTATACAACTTACATTACCGGAAATACACAATCCATGACTTTGAGAATGTGCGTACATCGGAATGTAAGAAATTTATACCGACTCCATACTATGCTTCTTTTAATTTTTACCGCATTATTTTTTGTTATTCAACGGTTCTAATTTTTTATTCCTTCACTTGCGTAAAAATAGTAAGCAGGACACGAACTCCTGCTTACTATTTTTACAGTTTTAATTAAAGTCCCAAATAATGAGTTAGATAATTAGCTATTACTCCGCCAAACAACAGGCCGATGGTAATAGTGAAAAGACTGGCCACGATCAGTGCCATGCCTCCTCTGCTTCCCCGTTTTGTTGCAAGTATACCTGCCACAACCCCAATAACTCCAAAGATAAACGGATAATACACCAGCGCCACAATTGCACAAATCCAGCCCAATGTCAGCAGCATCCCACTGCTTTTCTTTACACTTACGGCTCCTGAGTTGTTCATTTCTTCCATACAATCACCTTCATACCGTTATTTATTATGTATCTATTGACCTATCAATAGTATTGACCTTAATTTACCATGTATTCATGCTTTTCTCTTTGTCTTACGGGTTGTAATTGCCCTGTATGCCAGATAAAGAAAAAGCAGTGGAATAATAAAGACCAGTTTAAAGGTTATAATATCGTTTATTACTGCCAATAGATAGTTTATCCCTTTCCACAGCCCTACCATTACATTCGTCATACACATACCTCCTGACCAATTGCTAAAAACTTTAAACTTCACTCCAAATTTTTTATTGCTCGTATCTTCCCTTCTTGATGACCTTGCCATCTTCGATAAGGACCTGGCCTTTTGCGATCACCCGATCTAAATGCAAACTGTCCTTGTCCAAAACCAGGATATCCGCATCACTGCCCGGCTCCAGGCATCCTTTTGTCGGATAAAGTCCGAGAACAGTCGCTACATTCGAAGTAACCGTACTGAGGATCGTTTCTAAAGGCACCTTCCCACGCTTATAGCAGCTTACAATATCCTCATATAATGCAGTCACCTTACCTACGCTGGTACTCCCTCCGTCCCCCGAAGGAACACTGCCGTTCCCGTCGGAAGAAACCGTCACCTTGGACATATTTACTTTGCTTTCATAGAGCTCTTCCAATGCTTCGGGTACACTGTAACCTATACCGGACTTTTCCCCCGCCGTCAAGTCGACATTGCCTCCCTGCTTGCAATAATCGACAGCCTCTTGAAAGAGTTTTTTATTGCGGTTCAAATGGGTCGGAACAAACATATTGATGGGAAAGTCCGATTCTCGTAAAAGTTCCATAATGGGGTCGATACCTCTTTTGCCATCCCCTACGTGAAAGTGCACAACACCTGCTTTTTTTCCGATAAGAGCACCGGCCCTTGCTTCCCATGCCAATTCCTTTAGCTGCTGAAGTGTAGGGTGTGTAGATCGGTAATCCGAAATGGCAACTTCGCCGATACCGATAACCTTACTAATGAGGGAGAGATCGTCGATTGGTTTGCCTGTAAGGCTGGAAGTAGGGATGCTGTAGCTGCCCGTGTAGATATAGGTAGTAATTCCTTCTTCTTCAAGGGCTGTGGCTTTTGCCAGCAAAGAGGATATTCCCCGTGTAACCGCATCTAAGCCCAGTAGGCCAACTACAGTTGTAACTCCCGCTGTTATAATGTCACTGAGCATAATTTCAGGAATCCGACTTCCCGGCCCTTCCTCTCCGCCTCCCCCTATAATATGAACATGCTGGTCAATAAAAGCAGGACATAGTATCTTATTGCTGCAATCAATAACCTCCGTCTCAAACAGCGTTTTTTCATCGATTCTATCTTCAATCTTATGAATTTTTTCGTAAATCACCAGAATATCTTTTTTTCCTATATTTTGCGGGCTATAGCAAAGGCCGTTTTTAAGCAGTTTAAACACAGTGCATTTTTTCCTTTTCCATATTTTAAGGTAAGCAAACTATAGTATACCCAGACAAGGGGAGGTATACTCCAATAGGAGTAAATTTACGAAGGAGTGGCGTATAGGCCTCACTGCACAGGCATACCCACCAATTAAAAAGGCCTCCCCTTTGACCTCCATATACCGCTTTTGTATAGTTTGCACTTTTTTGTATCTACGACAAATTTCTCACGAAATATTTATTATACTGTGTTAAAATATTTTCACTAAACTTGAATAACTATACATCCTGAACAAAAGGAGTTTTAACATGGCACCTGATTTGAGCTCTTTAACACAGAAACAAAAGAGGGTTTACTTTATAATAGAATCCTTTATAAAACAAAAAGGGATTCCACCAACAGTGCGAGAAATTGCAGATGCTATCGGTGAAAAGACTCCTGCTACGGTTCAAGGAATCCTAAATCGCATGGAGCGAAAAGGTGTTATTAAAAGAAAAACAGGAGCTGCACGCTCCATTCAATTGGTATCGGAAGAATCAAATTATGGAATACCGGTATTCATTCCTGTAGTGAAAAAGCTAACCAGCCGTACCATTACCGATATAACCAATATGTACAATATTGAAAAATACCAACCCATTCCTGATGACTTACTGGCCGGGCACAAAAATTGTTTTATTATTAGCTGTACCGATAACAGCTTACGGGACTCAGGAATTAATTACCAGGATTTATTGATTGTCAGTTGTGATTCCGTTGTTAAAGATGGCGATATTGTACTTGTTCTTTATAAAAACCACGCCATCGTCAGAAAAATTTTTGCTTCTGAAGACGAAAGTATTGTTTTTTTGAAAGGTGATAGTAATCCCATTGGAAGAGACAAATTTGACAAGAGCGAAATATCCATCGCAGGAAAGCTTATAGGAAAATATACACGATTTTGAAATAAAATGATTGTAACACAAGCATGTATAATCAACCTATACGTGCTTGTGCTCTTTACACACTGCTGGTACTTCGAAATTCATTTTTCATATTTGTAGCCAAATTCTTCTTCAGCTTTTCTAAGAGGTTTTGTTGAATCTTCCCATCTTCCGGGAAGGAAACAGCTCCCGTAACAAACCTATATTCCGAACTTACAGGCTTCAACACGGAATGGGTCTCAAATACGTTTTTTATCTTTTCCTCCACAACCTTAACTCCGGACTGGTCTGCAAAGGGTAACAGGATTGCCAGCCTTCCATCTCCATAGAAGAAAACGGTATCGGTATCTCTAACTTTGGTCTTAATAACCTTATGCAGATTTACCGTAAGTTCCGTGAGCTCCCGGTCATTTTTATATAAGGAAATCCGGCTAACAACACTTCCGAGAATCACGGATACAGGATAGCCACCTCTGCTGGCTGCCTTAATCTCCTTGTTAAACATTTCAGCAAAACTAAAGCTTATCATATCTTCATCCGGCCTTTGCGGCCCGGGTGCACTGGCTTGCTTCCAGCCCAATACACCCAGTATTTTTGCCAAAAGCACTTCCTTATCGAAGGGCTGTGCAATATATTCCTGTGCACCTACCTCAACAGCTTTCAGTATATACTTCCGGTCTGCAAACTTCGATATTACGATTACAGGAATCTCTTTGTACTCCACCCTTTGTTTTATTTCACTAATATACTCCAACTCACGAAAACTTTCAGAATTGATCACGCATAAGAGAACCGAAAAGTAGTTGTTATTCAGCGCACTTTGTATCTCCACCCGATCCTTGGCATTGACCACCAGAATATCCGGTTCCTTTAATTTTGCAAACAACTCCAGCCTGGTTGACCCCAGTTCATCTATGCACAGAATCTTATATGCCATTAGCCTGCACCCTTTTTAACATAATGTGTTTTTCTTGCAAAGACTTACTTACAGAAACTTTTCATAACCATATTATACCACATAGGAAAAGTTAGTTCTTCCTTAATATTATCCTTCTATTAAAACATTTCAATAAATCTTACCTTTTAGAAATTTTTAGTAGATTTATTCTAACGCGTAGCAAAGTTTAATTCTTCCTTAATTTCATTTTGCGTTAAGCGCGTTTCAATAAGACTTACCTTTTGAAATTTTTTAGTAGTCTTATTATAACGCGTAGCAAAGTTTAATTATTCCTTAATTTTTACTTTGCGTTAAGCGCGTTTCAATAAGACTTACCTTTTCATATTTTTTAGTAGTCTTATTATAATGCGTAGCAAAGTTCAATTCTTCCTTAATTTTTACTTTGCGTTAAGCGCATTTCAATAAATCTTACCTTTTAAAATTTTTTAGTAGATTTATTATAACAGGTTTCTAGCGCTAAAAAAATAGGATGTTCTTACTATATTAGCCAGGTTATAGGCCCCTTCTGCGGATATTTAACCCGATGAATATAAAAACCACATAAAAAAGAAGTTATACCCGGTAAACCCAAGCATAACTTCTCATTATCATCATTATTTATTGTACAAGTGGCATGCTACCTTATGACCCGGTGCAACTTCCTTAAGTTCCGGTCTGCTTTCACGGCAAACATCCATTGCCTTTGGACACCTTGTACAGAAGGTACATCCCTTCGGTGAATTAATTGGGCTGGGAACATCACCTTCCAGGATAATTCTCTGTCTGCTCCTCTCAATGTCCGGATCCGGAATCGGAATCGCAGAGAGTAGTGCCTGCGTATAAGGATGCATTGGATTTTCGTAAATTTCCTCACTTTCAGCGACCTCAGCCACAGTACCCAGGTACATAACTACAACTCTGTCACTGATATATTTAACCATGTTCAGGTCATGAGCGATAAACAAGTAGGTTAAACCCAACTTTTCCTGCAGGTTTTTAAGCAGGTTTACTATCTGAGCCTGTATCGATACGTCCAACGCTGAAATCGGCTCATCACATACGATGAATTCCGGTTCAATAGCAAGAGCTCTGGCGATTCCTATTCTCTGTCGCTGACCGCCGCTGAACTCATGAGGGAATCTGTTTGCATGTTCCCTGTTCAGTCCTACCAGTTCAAGAAGCTCATATATTCTTTCCTGCCTCTTTTCCCCAGTGTACAGGCCATGGATATCAATACCTTCACCAATGATGTTTCCAACGGTCATTCTCGGATTCAAGGACGCATAGGGGTCCTGGAATATCATCTGAGCGGCTTTATTAAAGCCGAAAAATTCCTTCCTGCCCATCGCGTGTATATTTTTATTATTATATAACACTTCTCCCGAAGTTGCGTCATACATTCTGATTACGGTTCTTCCCAGCGTTGATTTACCGCATCCGCTTTCTCCAACCAATCCCAAGGTTTCTCCCTTGTAGATATCAAGCGTTACACCATCAACAGCCTTAAGAATATTACCCTGTCCTACATGAAAGTACTTTTTTAAGTTTTTTATTTGAAGAAGTGTACTATTACTTTGCACTTGGAACACCTCCTACCTTAATGCGCTCAACCTTTGGTGCATCAGGGTGCAACAGCCAGCAAGCAGCCTTATGTCCATTCTCAATGTCAAAGTATTCAGGCTGTTTCTCCCTGCATATCCTCATACAATACTGGCATCTGTCTGCAAATCCACATCCTGCAGGAGGTGCAAACAAATCCGGAGGAGTACCCTCAATCGGAGTAAGCTTCTGCTCCTTATCCAGGTCAAGTCTCGGCATTGACTGCATCAAACCCCATGTATACGGATGCTGCGGATTATAGAATATCTGGTTCAAGGAGCCCGTTTCAACAATCTTACCTGCATACATTACAATAACTTTCTGTGCCAGGTCCGCAACCACCCCAAGGTCATGAGTAATCAAAATGATGGAAGTATTCAATTTATTTGAAATATCTTTCATCAAATCGATAATCTGCGCCTGGATGGTAACGTCCAGAGCTGTTGTAGGCTCATCGGCTATGAGCAGCTTTGGAGAACATGCCAGTGCCAAAGCGATCATGGCTCTCTGTCTCATACCGCCGCTGAACTCATGAGGATATTGCTTTGCTCTTTTTGCAGCATTCGGTATCTGGACCAACTCCAGCATTTCGATTGCCTTATTTAAGGCATCAGATTTCTTCATCCCCTGATGTTTGATCAGAGTTTCCGCAATCTGAGAGCCCACTGTCATGGTAGGATTCAGGGAAGTCATAGGGTCCTGGAATATCATGCTGACCAGGGAACCTCTTACCTTCTCCATTTCCTTCTTGTTTAAACCTACTATATCAATACCATCCAACAGGATGGAACCATTCTTAATTCTCGCAGGAGGCATAGGATTGAGTTTCATGATGGTCTGGGCTGTAACACTTTTACCGCAGCCGGATTCACCAACAATGGCAACAACCTCTCCTTCATTCACTTCAAAGGAGACACCTCTAACCGCTTTAACCTCACCTGCATATGTGTCAAATGACACTTCCAAATCTTTTATTGTAAGAACTTTTTTCATTTCACACACCTACCTTCTAAGCTTCGGATCGAGAGCGTCTCTCATAGCATCTCCAAGTATATTTAAAGCCAACATTGTCAAGCAGATAAATGCAGCGGGTATAAACAGAACCCATGGATAAACCTGGAAGGAAAGAATACCGTCACTGGCCAAAGTACCCCAGCTTGGCGTCGGAAGTCTAACACCCAACCCCAGGAAGCTGAGGAAGGCTTCACTAAATATGGCGCTAGGCACAGTCAGTGTCATTCTGATAATGACCACACCCATAACGTTCGGCAGAAGATGTTTTAAGATGATCCGACCCGGACTTCCCCCTAGAACCTTTGCAGCCAAAACGAATTCCTGTTCCTTCAACTGCATGACCTGACCTCGTACCAACCTCGCCATACTGGTCCAGCCGGTAATGGACAGCGCAATGATGATGGTTTTTACTCCAGGCTGCAATACTACTGTCAGCAGGATAACAATCATCATATGCGGAATTGCGATTAAGATATCAACGATTCGCATCATAAGGGTATCGGTTTTTCCACCAAAGTAACCCGCTATTCCTCCATATACCACACCAATGGCAAAATCGATCAAAGCCGCTGATACACCGATAAAAAGAGAGATTCTGGCACCGTACCATACACGGACCCACAAGTCTCTGCCCAGATCATCCGTACCAAAGATGTAGCCTTTTTGAAAGGGCTTCAGGTAGGTAGACATCAGGTCCTGTTCTGATATACTGTGTTTGGCGACCAGCGGTAAAAATATGGCACCGGCAATAATGAGAGCCATATAGATCAGGCTCACAACAGCAGCCTTGTTTTTCCGAAAACGTCTCGCAGCATCCTTCCAGTATGTAATACTGGGTCTTTTGATCGATTGTGCTGCTTTTAAATTCGTACCTACTCTCTCGAATGAAGTTGCATTCATCTCCATATTTTCACCCCTTTCCTTTCGCAAGTCTGATTCTAGGATCGATAAATCCATAAGCAATATCTACAAGCATATTCGCCACAATCAGAAATGCTCCATAGAACAAGGTCAACCCTGTAATCATCGTATAGTCTGTCATCTGTACACTTTGAACAAAGTGTCTACCCAAACCGGGTATATTAAATATATTCTCAACAACAAAAGTACCTGTCAAAATTGTCGCAGTTAATGGACCCAAAACTGTTATAACAGGAAGAATGGCATTCCGAATACAATGCTTCCATACGATTACAGTCTCGCTCAAACCTTTGGATCGAGCTGTCTTGATATAGTCCTGGCTTACTACGTCCAGCATACTGGTGCGCATCAGCCGCGCGATGGTTGCTAAAGACCCCAGTCCCAAAGCAAACGGAGGAACAATTTTATGCAATTCCGTATTCCATCCATTGATGGGAATGATCTTTATACCCAGATATTGCTGAAGTTTTAAAGAGATGAAATATTGAACCAGCGAACCCATGATAAAGCTAGGCACCGATACACCAATAACCGCTATAATTACAGATACGGTGTCCCATGCCTTCCCGTGGTTAATTCCAGCCACAACGCCCAGAAAAATACCAGCAATAATTGCAAAGATCAGCGCTCTAATTCCCAAATCGAAGGAATTCGGAAATGCCTGTCCGATAATGCTGTTTACACTTCTGTTTCTATAGGCCATGGAATCTCCAAAGTCGAACTTAAGAATATTACCAAGGTATCTTACATATTGCACGTGTACCGGTTGATCCAATCCGTATTTCTGGTTCAAAACTTGTTTAATGTTGTCCGGTACTGCCTTCTCCCCCAGGAAAGGATCCCCTGGAAGCAGCTGCATTAAAAAGAATGTTACGGTAACCAATATAAATAATGTCAAAAGAGAATAAGCGATTCTTTTTAGAATATATTGGAGCAACTTTTCTCCCCCCCAAATTAAAATAATAGAAATATAATTGCTTGTTTCATATCAATCTCTTCTCTATATATAAGAAAAACCCTTTAACTATTATAAACGATTTTAAGCCATTCGTACAGCCTAATTATTTAGTTAAAAAGTTTATATTTCCCAAAATCATATAAAGCATATACAAGGGTATATGGCCATTGCATATACCCTTGTGCATAAACATTCATAAGTAATGAATTATTACTGCTTTTTACTGCTATTTTTCAAGATATGCCCAGTACAGGTCGATATCCTGTCCGAAGGTTCTTACAACACCCTTTAACTTCGGATTTGTTATATAATCTCTAGCTCTGAAATAGATTGGAGCAATGGGCAGATCTGTCATGGTTATCTTTTCCAACTCTTTCAAGCTTGCCATTCTCTTAGCTGCATCTGCTTCATTTTGAACAGCTTTAACCAATTTGTCATAGTTAGGATTAGAATAGTTAGTATGGTTGTTACCATTTGTTGTCTCCCACAAGTCAAGGAAGGAGATAGGATCGTTGTAGTCTGCACTCCAACCAGCCATTACGATGGAAAACTGTTTGTTGGTCATTCTGTCAAGTCTTGCCTGGAAAGGAAGATTAGTCAATGTAACTTCTAAGCCCAGGTTCTTCTTCCACATTTCCTGGAAGGCCTGCATATTCTTTCTAGCTGTGTCAGTATCGTCACCGATCATTTCAACTTTCGGAGCCTTATCCAAGCCCAGTTCTTTCAATCCCTTTTCAAAGAGTGCCTTAGCTTCAGGATCATTATCCTTAACAAAAGGAGCGCCTACGGTTGCTGCAAAGGATCCACCCTTATCGTCAAAAATAACAGGGTTTGTAAAGCTGTAAGCAGGCTTTGAGTTGTTCTTCAGAACACCGCTAATAAATGCATTTCTGTCAATAGCACCAGCTAAAGCTTTTCTGATATTGAGGTTCTTCAAAAGTGGATCGGCGGTGTTGAATTCGAAATACCAGGTGGAACCATCGTAGTAGTTAACCGGTGTCTTGCCTTCACCTTTAAGAAGGGTAACCTGATCACCAGTCAAACCAACCATGTCAATTTCTCCAGCTTTGAAGGTATTCAAAATAGTATTGGAGTCTTTGATCATCATCATTTTAACTTCATCCAGCTTAATTTCCTTCGCGTTCCAGTAGTTCGGATTCTTAGTCAGAACGAGGTTATCTTCATGCTTCCATGAGGAAATGGTATAAGGACCATTGTAGAGCATTTGGTTTGCTTCTGCACCATATTTTTTACCGCCATCCTGCTTTTCATAGAAATCTTTCTTTACAGGCATGAAAGCATGGAAGGCCAGAAGGTCGAGCAAAAACGGAGCTGGCTTCTCAAGAGTGATTTCCAGCTTCTTGGGATCAAGAACCTTAACACCTACGTCTTCTTCTTTACCCTTACCTGTGTTGAAAGCTTCTCCACCTTTGATGTAGTATCCAAGGTAAGCATATTCAGCAGCTGTGTCTTTTTTCAACAGCGTAAGGAAAGAATATTTAAAATCATCTGCAGTAATGGCTGATCCATCAGACCACTTTGCATCTCTCAGAGTGAAAGTATATTTCAGGCCATCTGTGGACTTTTCCCATTTTTCTGCGACACCCGGAATTGGCTTACCATCTTTTCCAAGTTTGGTCAAACCTTCAAACACGTGTCTCTGAACGTTTCCTGAAGTACTGTCCGTGCTCAGGATCGGATTCATACGAGGTGGCTCGGAACCCAGGTTGATGGTGATTTTGCCGCCAGCAGCTGCCGGAGCGTTAGTTGCCGCTGCATCAGTCGGAGCCGGAGTATTGGTGCCCGGTGTTTTGTCGGTTTTGCCACAACCTGTCGCCAACATGGAGAGAGCGAGAGCAAGGCTTGTAGCAACCATTAAAATTCTCTTCTTCATTAATAATAGCCTCCTTTAAATATAAAATAAGTATTTTTTATAAGGCAGTAAAGGCGACCTCTCACGCTTTGCTGCTCAAACTTAACGAAATACCTGATTGTGCTTTTATACTATCATAAAAAACAGCACTTAACAATAATGAATGATAAATCCAGCGCTTGTTTACATAACGTTTATCTATAAACACAGCAAGCAATCTACCAACCCACACACAACCTATAAATTCTCTAACAGTATAACCCTTGTAAAGATACCCCCGGCTCAACAATAAAGCCTAGAGCAAAAAGACCCTTCCCTTTCATCATTGAAAAGTGCAGCTTCATTCAGGGAAGCTTTCACAAAATGCAATTACCAATCTCATATCTTGAATCATCTCTAATCCTATTATTATATAGTTTATCAGCATTTGTTTACATTTTCAATATCTTTTTTCACGAATTACATAAACAAATGTTAGCTTTTTTATAAATTACCTGCATTTCAGCTGGACTTTCCATGAATTCCCCATCATCGCCTGCGACGCAAAAAGGTGAAATTCTTGCAATATTTAAAAAAGAAGTTGCAAGAAAAGAAGAAAACAGCCCCATATTTCTGCAAATAATGCATTTCTCATCACCTAGCCGACAATCCCTTTGTGCCGCCTGGCAATTCTACTTTTATATACCTGACATAGTATTTTATAAAGCATTATGCCATGGCATCCAGTACGGCTTTGCCCATTTCACGAGTCCCTACGATATTGTCGCCCGCCCTTCCGATATCTCCTGTACGATATCCTTTATTTAAAACATCCCGCACTGCATTTTCAATGTCCAAGGCTGCATCCTCCAGCGAGAGAGAATACCGGAGCATCATGGCGCCCGATAATATGGCGGCCAGTGGATTTGCCTTGTTTAATCCGGCAATGTCAGGCGCGGAGCCATGGATGGGCTCGTACAAGCCAAGACTGCCGTTCCCAAGGCTTGCTGAAGGCAGCATTCCGATAGAACCTGTAATCATGGATGCCTCATCGGACAGAATATCTCCAAACATATTGGACGTAACCATAACGTCAAACTGTGCCGGATTTCTGACCAGTTGCATGGCAGCATTGTCAACGTACATATGACTTAGTTCCACCTCCGGATAGCTCTTCGCTACCTTTATTACTGTTTCTCTCCAGAGCCGTGAACTTTCAAGCACATTGGCCTTGTCAACCGAAACAACTTTTTTGCCTCTTTTCAATGCAGCGTCAAAAGCAACCCTTGTAATTCTTTCAATTTCCGTCACACTATAGGTTTCAGTGTCAAAGGCACTTTCACCCATAGACTCTGCGGTATACCTGCCTCTTTTTCCAAAGTAAATCCCTCCGGTCAGCTCTCGTACAACCATAATGTCAATACCACCGCCAATGATTTCAGTTTTTAGCGGTGACGCTTCCAGAAGTGCAGGGTAAATAATCGCAGGACGTAAATTGGCAAATAACCCAAGGGCAGAGCGGATGCCTAAAAGCCCCGCTTCCGGCCTCAAATTCCCGGGTAGGCCATCCCATTTTGGCCCACCTACCGCTCCCAGCAGGACAGCGTTGCTTTCTTTGCATAACGCAATCGTTTCTTCCGGTAAAGGATTTCCACAGGCATCAATGGCACACCCTCCGATTAATCCTTCCTGTATGACAAACTGATGCCCGTACTTTTCCCCTGCTTTTTTTATGACCTCAACCGTTTGACTCGTAACCTCCGGTCCAATACCATCCCCCGGCAGAACCGCAATTAAATATTTTCCCATAACAATCCCTCATAATGGAATGGAGAATTGAAAATTGAAAATGGAGAATGATCAATCATCAATTCAGAATTCCTTTTTCTCTATATTTTTATTAATCTATTATATCTACTCCACTCTCACTCTCTTCTCTCAATTCTATGAGAGAAGCGGTTAGGGTATACAGGCTGCATACTGCCAATTTTCCATTCTCAATTCTCAATTTTCAATTGGCGCCTGATTTGATTTATAAGTCCGTCCGCCTGCATAATTTCCTGCATGAACTTTGGAAAGGGCACGCCCTGATATTCCTTACTTTTCGTATGATTTATTATTCTTCCGGAATCAAAATCAATCTCTATTCTATCGCCGTTTTGTATATCTACCGCTGCTTCCGGGCATTCAATGATGGGCAGTCCGATGTTTATGGCATTCCTGTAGAATATCCTGGCAAAGGTCTCTGCAATTACGCAGGAAATTCCCGAGGCTTTGATGGCAATGGGTGCATGCTCTCTTGAAGATCCACAGCCAAAATTCTTACCTGCCACCATGATATCACCCGCTTTTACTTTGCCCACAAATTCCTTGTCCAGATCTTCCATGCAATGTTTTGCCAGTTCTGCCGGTTCCGAAGTATTCAGGTATCTGGCAGGTATAATTACGTCGGTATCGACATTATTTCCGTACTTAATGACGTCTCCTTGTATTGACATATTGTAAGCCTCCTTTTTAAAATTGTTCCTAGTTGTTGGTTCCTGGTTCCTGGCTGATAAAAGCATCGCTTGCGCGATTTTTGCGCTCTTGACTTCGAATCCTATCCCCTAACCGGCAACTGGGAACTAAGAACCAGCAACGCTCTCACAACTCCCCCGGCCCCGAAATCCTGCCTGTCACCGCTGATGCTGCAGCTACGGCCGGGCTCGCAAGGTATACTTCACTTTCCGGGTGTCCCATTCGACCAACGAAGTTTCTGTTTGTTGTAGCAACAGCCCTTTCTCCTTTTGCCAGAATTCCCATATGGCCTCCAAGACAGGGACCGCAAGTAGGCGTGCTTACTGCTGCACCGGCTTCAATAAAAATATCAAAGAGGCCCTCATTCATGGCTTGTTTCCATATCTTTTGTGTTGCCGGTATAATAATACACCGCACATCCGGATGCACTTTTCGACCCTTCAATATCTGTGCCGCTGCCCGAAGGTCCTCAATTCTACCGTTGGTACAAGACCCGATGACTACCTGATCGATTTTTACATCACCTACATTGTCGATGGTTCTTGCATTTTCGGGGAGGTGTGGAAACGCCACTGTTAGCTTTATTTGACTCAGATCAATTTCATAAACGGCACTGTAAACCGCATCCTCATCCGCCTTATAGACCTTATGTGGTTTTGTTGAATGTTCCTTTATATATTCAAGGGTTTTGTCATCCACTTCAAATATGCCGTTCTTTGCTCCCGCTTCGATAGCCATGTTAGCCATAGCAAAGCGGTCATCCATGGAAAGTGCTTGTAATCCTTCTCCTACAAACTCCATAGACTTGTATAATGCACCATCCACACCAATCATTCCGATAATATGCAGAATTACATCCTTTCCGCTAACCCACTCTTTCGGTTTTCCCTTCAGTACAAACTTTATAGCTTCGGGAACCTTGAACCAGGCCTCTCCCGTTGCCATCCCAGCCGCCATATCCGTACTGCCGATCCCTGTGGAAAAAGCGCCCAATGCTCCATAGGTACAGGTATGCGAGTCTGCACCGATTACCACATCCCCCGACACGACCAGTCCCTTCTCGGGGAGAAGTGCATGTTCCACTCCCATTTGTCCGATTTCAAAGAAGTTCACGATTCCCATTTCCTTGGCAAACTCACGGATATACTTCACCTGTTCCGCAGATTTAATATCCTTATTCGGTGTGAAGTGATCCGGAACAATGGCAATTTTGTTTACGTCAAAAACCTTATTTATGCCTATTTTTCTGAACTCATTCACCGCCACTGGTGTTGTGATGTCATTTCCCAGCACCATATCCAGCTTCGCCTTTATAAGCTCTCCCGGAACAACGCTGTCAACCCCCGCATGATCTGCCAGTATCTTCTGTGTCATTGTCAATCCCATATTTATAAACCTCCCGTCGCGCAGTAAGACTGCACAATAATGAATGAAGAACGATGAATCTTTACCCATCGTCCCTTATTCCCATATAACGTACTTGCATTTTGTAAAGTTACGTTTTCTCTATACTTTTTCTATGATAAAGATTATACCTTACCCCCCAGAATTCTTCTTCCTGTAAATTGCCCATGTCAAAACTCAACATGAATGTTTTTTGACCACTGACAAACAGACCCTTTTATCCGGGCAGATTCCAAACCGGTCCAGATACTTCTCTTTAAAAAAGAAACAGGGCGGTTTTTGAAACCGCCCCTACATAATTACGTTCTTATCATTTTCAATTCTCAATTTTTAATTCTCACCCTGTCCCTGTCCCTGTTTCCGGTACTGCAGCGGCGTCATTTTTCCATATTTTTTAAAGATCTCATTAAACCGCTGCTGATTGGCGAAGCCTACACTCATGGCAATATCACTGATTTTCATCTGCGTTTCCACGAGAAGCTCCTTGGCCCTTTCCACCCGGACCTGCAGCAGGTAGTTTATAGGACTTATGCCCATTTCCTCCTTAAAGGCCCTCGTAAAGTAACTGGGACTTAAAAATACGAACTTTGCTATATCTGCAAGGGCTATATCCCTTTCATAGTTGTTTTTAATGTAATTGACAGCCACATGAATCAGTTCTTTTACTTTAGGGCTCCGGTTCTTAATGCTGTTTTCCCATTCCATTTTCAGTGCTCTGGAAATATAGACAAAAAGCTCCAGTACCATCAGCCGCTCCAGAAGACCGCTTCCGATGTCGTCACTCTGTCGTTCCTTGAGAATTCGATTCAGCAGGACAATGATCTCATTTTTTTGGCTCACCTTTAGACTGATAAAGGTTCCGGATTCCTTTCCGCTTACGAAGTTCAGGAAATCACCTACAGGAACATGGGAAACACTCCCCTCCACCTGTCCCTGGAACATGAAGTTCAGCACAATAAACTCGCAGCCGGACTCGGATTTTACCATGAATTTATGCGGCTGGCCCGGTTTTATTATAATGATATCGTTGGGGCCCAGAGAGACCGGCTGGCCCGCAATTTCAAAAACTGCCATGCCCTTTTTCATGTAAACCATCTCATAATTTTCATGCTGATTCGGTTCCATAGACCAACTGGTATCATGAAACCTTTCTATTGTTTTTACAATGACAGGTACAAACCCGGAGGAATTTAAAAGGCTTTCCCAAGCCTTCGGCGCAATCACTTCGTTCATAATCATCCCACCCTTCACGGAGAGCACACCTTAAACTTTATAATATTCAGCAGGGTAAAACGGCCGGATTTAATCCGGTTTCTCTACTGAACGGATCCAAAGTATGTCATCTTGTCTTATGCAGCTTACCCTTCATTATATCCTCTATCTTATTTACGTTCAACCCGGATTTTATTTAATGGATTGGATCAGCTTCTGAATATTCTCACTCTTTCCTGGTACTACTATGTTATTTTGGAAAGCATATAGCCCTAAAATTGTGACTATGTGCTTTCCGAATCAGCAGTTACCAATCCTATTGTATATAGTATACTCTTTTATCAGGAAATTTAACACCCTCACTCAACGCCTTCCAGGTTAAAATCAGGAATATACTCTTCAACGGCTGACTCTCGTTCCTGAATATACCCATTTTCCATTTCCAGCTTTATAAAATGGTTTATCACTTTTTCATATTCTCTCCGTGTAATCCTTCTGCCGATTTCCGGATGGCAGCTGGCCTTATAGCATGGAGTGTATTGGCTCATCAAACTTACATAAACATCTCCAGGCAGGTTTTCCTTAATCCACTCAAGAATCTTTATAGATTCCGCTGCATATCCCGGCAGAATCAAATGCCGCAGGATCAGTCCTTTTTTTATGATTCCGCTCTCATCCAACACAGGAGCTCCTACCTGTCTGTGCATTTCCTTCACTGCTACAGACGCTATTTCAAAATAATCCGGGGCCATTGAGAGTTTCTTCGCTGTTTCACTTTCCCGGTATTTTAAATCCGGCAGGTATACATCGACAAGGCCTTCCATGTATTTTAGCCCTTCTACGGTCTCATACCCATTGGAATTATATACAACAGGGATGTCTAAGCCTTTGCCTTTAGCAGAGAGAAGAGCATCTTTAATGGGCCCGATGTAATGGGTAGGATTCACCAGATTGATATTATGGGCACCTTTCTCCTGAAGGGAAAGAAATATTCGAACCAGCTGCTCTATCGTAATTTCCTTTCCAAAGTCCTCTTGACTAATCGGATAATTCTGACAAAAGATACATTTCAAGTTGCAGCCTGAAAAAAATACTGTTCCCGACCCATGAGACCCACTAATACATGGCTCTTCCCACATATGAAGAAATGCTTTCGCCACCTTGGGGCTTTCTCTCACTCCACAGAAGCCGACACGAGCCTCTCTGTCAACTCCGCAATTTCTCGGACAAATCGTACATTTCATATACCAACGGCTCCTCATTTATTCCTTACTCTTCTTTTCATTGTCTTTTGTGCTATTTTCCTCTTTACTTCTTCTTCGACAAAAAATATAATATACTTACAAATATGGTAAGGCACAGTAAAACTATAGTGAAAATCGTGCTTTCACCAATCCTACGCCAAGGGCTGGAGGTACTTCTATGCGTGTCAGTTTCGTGTCCAGTAGCAAAGTAAAAACTCACCGAATACGGAATCTATTCCTATTCCTACTTGTCATGAGCCTCATTGCGTCGTTAGCTGCCTTTGCCCTTTCAGCCTTCTTTGTCTGGAAGCTGGCACATCCTCCTAAGGTAGATGTAAAATCCTTCTCATCCAATGTGGTTCCCGAGTTTTCCAATGTAACTTTTAAGGATCGCGACAACAAGGTTTCTCTAAAAGGCTGGTATTTTGAATCCAAAGGCAGTGATAAAACGGTGCTTCTCGTACACGGCTACGGGAGAAATCGCCTTCAGTTCGAGGAAAAATCTCTTGATATGATAAAAATCCTTTTAACCAAAGGCTACAATGTTTTTGCTCTGGATTTGAGAAACTCCGGAGAATCCGGGGGAGATCTCACCTCCGGTGGAGCTCTGGAAAAAGCAGATGTTCTGGGAGCGATCAAATATGTCAAAAGTAAAAACACTAAAAATATAGCTCTTATGGGGTTTTCCACGGGTGCTTCCGCATGCCTTTTAGCAGCTGCAGAAAGCCCCGATGTAAAGGCAGTCATATCCGACACGGCTATAGCCGACTTGAGCAGCTATTTTTCCGAGTCATTTCATTTGCATAGCCATTTACCCCAAATCCCCTTTAACCAAACTTCTCTCCTGGCTGCAAAAGCCATGGGTAAAAATATTTTATCGCTTCCTGCTCCAATGGAAGTGATTTCTACTTTATCTCCAAGACCCGTCCTCTTCATACACAGCGAGCAGGACTCTCTGATTCCCGTTTCCCATACCTTACGCTTATATAAGGCGTATTCAAAAAATGCAGTCTCTACAGTTGCACTCTGGACAACGGAAGCTCCTGGACACCTGGGAAGCTTCGAAGAGTCTCCCAAGTACTACATGGATAAAGTTACAGAGTTTCTGGAGTCCGCCTTAAAAGGAAAGTAGTACGAGGAAAGTGCTATTAGCCTCCAGTTTCTGGTCTATGTGCTTTGAATTATTCTTCAGACGACCATTCTCTACTTACGATAAAAGAACCAACACCACTTTTGTCAAGTTAAAACATGTTCTTTTTTGATAAAACAAATATCGCAGCACAGGATACTATCGCCGAAATTCCTAATATATAAAGAAACGCGAGAGGATTGCCTTCCCTAAAGGGAAGCATTACATTCATCCCAAAGAAGCTGGCAATCATTGTAGGGATAGACATTACAATGGTCACCGAGGCCAGGAATTTCATGACAATGTTCAGGTTGTTGGATATCACCGACCCAAAGGTACCCATTAATCCATTCAATATGGAACCATAGATGCTTGCCATTTCGATAGCCTGCTTGTTCTCTATGATTACGTCCTCCAGCAAATCTTGATCTTCCTCATACATCTTTATGTGCCTTCCCCGCAGCAGCTTTTCCATCATGATTTCATTGGATTTCAACGAGGTGGTGAAGAATACGATACTCTTCTCCAGTTCAAGGAGCTTAAAAAGCTCTTTATTTCGCAGCGACTTATGCAAGGACTTTTCCAGATCATCCGTCTTTTTATCGATATGCCGCAGGTACTTTAAGAAGTCCTTGGCTGTAATGAACAGGATCTGGAATGTAAACCGGGTTCTCTTAAAGGTATAAAACTCCTTGACCCGCCGATCCTTAAATGCTCCAATAATAGGGTTTTCTTTCAGGCATATGGTCAAAAAATAATCACCAGCGATAATTAAGCCCATGGGCAAAGTTTCAAACTTCAAATTTTTATCATCCTGATAGACCATAGGGATGTCAACGATAATCAAGGTTTGGTTATCCTCAACATCAATACGGGGCTTTTCCTCTTCATCCAGAGGGTCTCGAAGGAAATTTGGAAGTATGCCCAGCCGGTCCTGTATAAAGTGTAATTCTTCTTCCGTAGGTGCCGTTAAATTAATCCAGCAGCCCTTCTCTATCTCTTTTAAAGGTATGAGTGCGTTTGTTGCTTCTAATGTCTTAAAAATTTCTATCATATCTTCCAGGCCTCCTTTTCGAGATTTGACACCGAGTCTCGGGTAACTCGCCCCTTTTCCGCAAATGAACAAAATTCTTCATTATAAAAATGACTATAGTTTCCTTAACATTAAAAAAGCTCCCACAGCGAGTGGAAGCAATGCAATACAAAAAAGCCATCTTCACTCGTTGAGTTTTGGCACTATACAGCGTAGGTTAAACCGACCAGCTGAGTTAAGCAAAACCTTAATTCGGTAGTGCCTGTTGACCCATTGGCGTGTTTCCACGTTTCCGGGTATCAGCGTCTTTCTGTATAGGAGCCTCACCTAACAAAGATATTATTTGATTATTTACAAAGACTTATTAAATATTGGTAAGAATTTGTAAGAATAATCAAGAATTATTAATTTCTTCAGGTATAATCGCGTTTATTGCGCCTATACCCCTAATTATACGCCTTGCACTCAGATATGTCAACGCAATTTTTTCTATCAAGGAATAGAAAAAGTAAAAGGAACGCACAGGCCTGTGCGTTCCTTTTACTTTTTCTTGTCTATAAAATATGCGGACGGTTGAGGGTTTGTAGAGGAATATAAAGAATTCACTTTTTTCCCCTGATTCAGCTTTTTAATCTCCTGTGACAAATCTTCCAGTAGCTTGTTTGCCTTTTCACTGTTCTTTTTCTCCAAGTGGCTGATTTCATCCACGAGGTGCAAGATACCAGATATACAGTGCTGAAGCTCCTTCACTCCTTTGATGCTGCCGGCCTGAAGCTCTTCAAGACTTTTTACCTTCATTTCAAACTTCAAGCGTTCATAATAAACTTTAAATTCTTCATCCAGCTTATCAATGTCTTCAATTCTTTTTTGTTTTTCATCGAGGAACTCATTGAGCCGTTCCGTAGTTTCTTCCGTGATTACTTCCTCCTGCTGCCTGGTAATCTCCTGAATTTCTCTGAGAAGCCCATACTTTTTTGTCGAGATTTGCAGCATCCTCTCAACATACTTTTCCGGTGTAATATTCATAAAATATCTCCTATCGGGCAGCAGCCTGGTTCGGCTGCTGCTTTTTGGCCACCTTCATTGCCTGGGCCCAGGTATCCCTCAGTTCCTTTGCGTAGCTGAGAACTTCCTCGATAATCTTTTCGTCCTTCTTCAAATTTGCCTCAACAAGCCTTCTTTGCATATAGTCATACATCGAGGAAAGACTGTTGGCAACTTCATACTTCATATTCAGTGTGGACTGAAACTCGTAAACAATATCCTGCGCTCTGACGATACTTTCATGAGCTTTCGGGATATTCTTCTCCTCAATAGCCTTTTGTGCCAACATGATAAATTTAACCAAGCCGTTGTACAGCATCAGGGTCAGTTCTTCCGGCGATGCTGTAAACACGGAATTTTCTTTATATTGCGCATATGCATTATTTATTGACATTAGAATTCCCCCATCTCTTTATTCAATACCCTTTCGAAAGTTACTGACCTCCACCCAACTGCTGTGTCAACCAGGAGGACTGGCTGTTCATACGACTCAAGGCAGTTTCCATGGCAGAAAACTTTTTATAGTAATAATTTTCCTTGTCGATTAACTTCTGATTTAATTTGTAGATCAGTTTATCCTGGTCGTCCAATTGATCTGCAAGTAGATTTTTAAACTCTGTAATATCTCCCTCAATACCTGCTTTCTCTAGGAGTACACCTTTTTTACCATTGCTGTCCCTTGTTGTTCGAATGCTATCTTGAACAATATCATAGAGCCTGTTTACGATTCCCGTTTCCTTATAGCGGGTTGACCGTTGACTGGAGTTCAAATCCGGTGAGTACTTAATATCCGATTCCTTAACAAAGATATTCATTACCTTTTCCGGTGAATTTATCAGAGCATCCTTCAACTTTGCTTCATCAATGACAAGCTTTCCATTCTGTTCCCAAGTGCCGGTTTTTATTCCAATGGAGTATAGTCCTCCATCAACACCTTCCACTTGATCGTACATGGCTTTTCTCATTTTAGAAGCGATATCTTGTAAAATAGAATCACCCTTTAGCAATCCCTTTTTTGCTTTTTCTTCCCATTTCTTAATATCATCTTCCTTCATTGCCTCTTTTTGTTCATCCGTAAGAGGCATGTAATAGTCTCCCTTGTTTTCCCCCCCGCTTCTCGGTCTTTTTTCCGTGACTTTGGTATTTATTTTATCCAGAAGTTCATTATACTTCGTTACAAAGTTTTTAATCTTTTCCAGCATTTCGTCCGGATTCGCACTGATGGTTATATCAATTTTCTCTCCTGCTGCAGTTTCAGATAAAAGCTTATATTCCACCCCATCCACTGTAAACTGGTTCGTGCTTCGGGTAGTTGCAACACCATCCATCTTAAATTGGGCATCCTTGCCATCCTGCAGCTTAGCCAGTTTAAATACTCCCGTCAAGAGGTTCGTCCCAGCTAAATCTTCGATAGTAATATTATTGGCAGCACCTTCGGTATTTGCCTGTAACGTAACTTTATCATTTACGCTGCTGTAGCCTAAGGTGACCCCTGCTCCACCTGAATTTACCTTGCTAATAACATTGCTTAAGGTTTCATTTTCACTAAAGGTAAATACCTTGTCGTTAATTTTGAATTGCACACCCTTAAACGTATTTCCTAAAGCATCCGTAACATCCGTAATAGCAATGGCACCTGCAGCATTCAGGTCCTTTAGGCTTTTACTCATGTTTAATGTATTCGTATCCCCCGGCGTAAAGCCCATTTGGGTAACTATAGTGTTCGTGCTGTTTGCAATCCGTATTTCTTTGGGGCCACCTGTCATTTCGAACTTCAGGGTGCTTCCACTCTTTACTGCTGTGACATCGGCAATCCCTTTTGCACTTAAAGCGTTATTGACAGCCATAACCAAGTCATCAATCCCAGTAGCGGATGTAAAATCCTGTGTAAGGTCTACAGTTACTTTTGTTCCGTTAATAAACAGGTCGAACTCTTTCCCAATATCTGAGACATTAAAATCTACATCGCCCTGCAATTTTTTGATGGTTGTATTGTTGGCGACACCCAATGATCCTAATACGTTATTGCTGTCTCCAGATAAAAATGTAACTTCGCTGGCCGGGTTTGCTATAAAAACCAACCGTTTGCCTTCGGCATCCGTTGTTACCTTCATTCCCTTTGCGCTCAAAGCACTATCAAGGTATCCAGCCATTTCTCCGATATTTGCGAAATGCTGGTCGTTAATATTAATGGTCGACTCCACTCCATCGATCTTAACCTTAAAATTCCCTGATATATCTAATGTTCCACTTGTAGGAAATGAAATAACCCCGCTTACAGCGGTATTGGATTGATTACTTGCAAATCCCAGGTTCCCTACATAAGTATGAGGCACACTATTAATCTGCAGGTTATGCCCTTCCGCTTTAAAAGTAAGCTGTGTGCCTGTAACCGTTACATTAATATTTCCTGCGCCGAAGGCAGTGTTTATCAAGTTTGTCAGGTCACTTTGAAGGTTGGCTGCATTGGTAGCCTCATCTGCTGTATAGCTTCTGGGCAGTGTAATGGTTTTTTTAGTTCCATCCAGGTTAATTTCGAATGATTTGCCTTGCTTCAGTTCGCTGTAGTTCACTGTTCCCGTCATGGTCTCTGAAACAGAAGCTCCAGTTGAAGTCTGCCAAATAGACTTTTGTGCCAGTTGCACATCTTCCAGGGTATGAGTACCTGGCTTTGCAGTGCCGGTGGCGTTGACGGTTACCTTGCTTGAATCTACTCCGCCTACTTTTGCTGTTGATTTATAGGTGCTAAAGGCAGAAGAAGACCTGAAATATGTTTTTGTGTTTAGAACATCAAAAAACTCTGAGTGAAAGCCTTTTAAAAGGCTGGTTATAGATCTGTAATCATCCTGTTTCCATTCCAGCAGTTGCCTCTGCTGCTTGACTTTGTCTACCTTTGTTCTCTCAACCCTCATCAACTGCTGAATCATGGATTCAGTATCCAATCCGGAAACCATTCCGGAAAATCGCAGTCTTGAATTTAGCATACTCGATACATTACTTGCCATTTTGTCTATCTCCTTTCATCAATCATGATGCCGCTAAGTTCCATAAGATTTGCAACCAAATCCAGCATCTTTTCCGGTGGGATTTCTTTTATCACTTCTTTTGTATCGTTATTAATAATTTTAACTATAATCGCATGGGTCTTTTCGTGTACAGAGTACTCTAGTGAAGTATGTGCGAATCCCTCCATGGCCCGATTTGCTTTCTGTATAGCATCTACAATGCTTTTCTCCGAAACTGGTAAAGTGGCCTTTTCCATTTCAGTTACCTGGGATATATTTTTGTTCTGTACTCCATCTTCCAGTCTCATCCCGCTGATCTTAGGCTGCTGAACGGTATTTGCAGCCTCCACATTGTTCAGTTTCATACATCATTCCCTCCGTGAAACTTTTCTTGTTATATCTATCGGTATGGATTGAATAAAGTTTGAGTCCTATCTTTTGGAAAATCAAACTGATTTTGTCCAAGAACAAAGTGGCTTTGCCACTTTTGTTTGCGCATGTGCCTTTGTGAAGCATGAGGAAAAACTGACACGCGCATAAATTCAATGTTTTTTTGTTATCTAGAAAAGTGTACTTTTCTAGATAACAAAAAAAGGCTACCGTATAGCCCTTCTCTTGTGCAGTCCTTTGGGATTTTAATTTTCAAGCTTTCTTCTGCGTACCCTCGATAAAAAAGTACTTAAGTCCATCATTTTTCTTATCTGCCGATGGCTTATTCCCCTCTTCCCCTGACTTTTTCAAATCATTAAAGAACTCATTGGCGCAGGCAGGGCAAAACCTTCCTGTTTGAATGGCAACCCCACATTTTTCACACTCCAAAAAGAGGTTGTGTTTTTCGAGAATTTCTAATCGCCCCTCCCGCAGATACCTTTTTATACGGTTCACTGAAACATCCAATTCCGTGGATACTTCACTGATAGTAGCCCCTGGGTTCGCATAGATGAACTCCTTAACAATGGAAAAAATTTCGTCGTCCTCCTTCAAACAAGCAGGACAGAGCCGGGTTTCTGTCAAAGAATTAAAAAGGCCTTTACATTTCTTGCAGTTTTGAATCATTAACATCCCTCCGTTATATTAAAGACATATGTACAGATAGAATTTTTATCATCTATTTACCCAGGTAATAGATTTTATAACAGTATTCCCTCTACTGTATTATCGTTATTTGTTGGCTAAGCATTAATATATTTTTAACAAACTTAGAGACCTTCTAGTATGTTTTAAACTTGATTAGCAAAAAGGGCCAGAGGAATCTCCCCTGACCCTTACCACTGTCAGATTAAAATTATCTGAGGAGCTGCAGTACTCCCTGAGGCTGCTGATTCGCCTGAGCCAGCATTGCCTGAGCTGCCTGTGAAAGGATATTGTTCTTAGTGAACTCCATCATTTCCTTCGCCATATCTACATCACGAATACGTGATTCAGCAGCTGTTAAGTTTTCAGAAGATGTACCAAGGTTAGCTATAGTATGTTCAAGCCTGTTCTGCCAAGCACCAAGAGACGACCTCTGTCCTGATACTTCTGCAATTGATGCATCTATTACTGCAAGATTATCAGCAAATGCCTTACCAGTTACATCAACAGCATTAAGATTAGCTACATTTGGATTTGCTGCTGTTGTTCCTAATGCCGTTGCCCTCATATCGGTAATGGAAATACTTAATGTTGTATTTGAATTTGCACCAATCTGAAAATCCAAAGAAGTACCTGTTGTTGTAAGAGTCTCAGTCGCTATATCTCCACCAGCTACACCAGTTGATAGGTTTACATTTGAACCAAATGACATCTTGACGCCAAGAGCATCAAAATTCAATACAGTTCCAGCAGTCATATCAGTTGTATCAGTAACGGTTAAAGTCTGAGATACGCCACTATTTGTTCCTGTAAGAGTAAGCGTTGTTCCAGTTCTCGCAAAAGTCAAAGTCTCACCGGATTTAACACCGGAAACATCAAAAGTAATACCTGCTGCTTTATACTGTGCTACTGTTGTTGTACCGTCTGCAGCTTGAACCCCTAAACCACCATTCAACAGGGTTTTTGTGTTAAACTCAGTCTTAGTGGCAACACGAGTGATTTCACTTTTTAATTCTGTAATTTCTTTTTGGATTTCAGACAAATCGTTGGATGTATTTGTTCCATTATTAGATTGAACCGTTAACTCTCTCATTCTTTGCAGCATGCTGTGTGTTTCAGCAAGTGCTCCTTCAGCAGTTTGAATAAGAGAAATACCATCTTGAGAGTTCCTTGATGCCTGCTCTAAACCCCTGATCTGACCTCTCATCTTTTCGGATATTGCCAACCCTGCTGCATCATCACCAGCGCGGTTGATTCTCAGGCCAGATGATAATTTTTCCAAAGACTTGCCTGTTGCACTAGTGTTTCCAGTCAACTGACGATAAGTGTTCAAACTTGCAATATTGTGATTAATTCTCATGATAAATTACCTCCTTGTTATTTACGGTGCACATCCTTTTGCACCGGATATCAATTTTATTTATATCACAAGTTCCTCTGCTCCGCGGCTGCTTTGGAACTTATTATATACCCATTAAATAAAACAAACCAACCTACACTGTCCCTCTTTCAGCCTCCTGCTGTGATGGCGTGTAAATTGGCTCGTCCCTGATCCACTTACATTATAAAACTTATTTGTCCTGTGCCTTCCGCTTCATTTCTTCCTCATAAAGCTCTCCACGCACAATTCGAATGTCCTTCGGCGCATCGATGGCCAGCCGGAGGTCTCCCTCTTCGCTTTTTACCACCTTTACCTTGATATTGTCTCCAATAACAACGTATTCGCCTGGTTTCCTACCAATAACTAACATCAGCAACTCCCCTTAGTCTTAAAGTCCCAAAACTATAGTTCTATAGCCCTTACTACAACTAGTACTATAGTACCATAATTTTATGTTGATCTTTGTCATATTATGTCGTCGAAATCGATTCTTTATTCGACAGCCGGGGTTTTCTTTTAAACAAAAATAAGCAAATACAGCTCGAACCGTTCCGCATCCTGCAGAACTTCAAACCTTATTTGCTCATCCATGAATTTTATTATTCACTTGTCCTACACTATATATGTCGGTAGACCCATGACAGGACTTTAGTACTTTTTTAAAATTTTTTTATCTATTTGAAAGTATCGTTATAAAAGCCATTTCAGTCCGGTGAAACGGGCTAAAATGGCTTTTGTCTAAGAAGCTCCGGTCGATTTGCAGTTCATTATCTTAGCTCCCGACCTTTTTGAAAATCCAGCCGTGTAATATTAATCAATGATTTTAATAGAGTCATACCTGCTCTGATTTTTAATTACTGTAAACCGAGGGTCCTCTATTCCTTCTTTTGCATTCTTTGCAAATATTTGATTGGCCAGCGTGTCTCTGATGGCTGCTTTGGCCTGTTCAAAGCCGTTTCTTTGTTCAAACTTCATGACATGATATCCTAACGCTGTTTTTACGATACCGACGTCTCCTGTCTTTGCAGCAAAGGACCAATCTTCAAACTCTTTCACCATTTCACCTCTGCCAAAAGTGTATTGCCCCCCGGTATCCTTCGAACCGGGGTCCTGGGAGTATTGCTTTGCAAGCGTCGCAAAATCTTCTCCTGCCTTGACCTTTTCAAGGATCTCCTCTGCTTTCTTTTTTGCTTCTTCCTGTTTATCCTCCGGTAACGGTTTTCTTTCCTCATCCACTGTAGAAAGCAGAATATGCTTCACTGTTACCGTCTCAATCCGTTCCTTATTGCTCTCATAGAACTTATTGATCTCATCCTCCGGGATCTGAATCCCTTTCCGTGCTTCTTCTATGTATTTGTTTATCAACATATAATCCTTATAAAAGGATAGATACTCCAAAAAGCTAATATCATAGGCAGACTTGATGGCTTTCTCCATTTCAGCAATGCCACCCTGGTCCGTAACCATCTGATTAATGGAGTTGTCAAGGTTCTTACTTTCTTCACTGGTAAAGGAAACATTACTTTCCTTCACCTTCGTTGAAAAGTACTTGAACTCTCTGGCATAGCTCAGTGCTTGCTCCTTTACCAGTTCCCGGGCCTCTTTGCCATTGATTACGGTGTCCCATAGCGATCCTGTCGTGTTATTATTGAGTTGATTTTGTAGAATATAATTTCCAATATCCTGCTTTGCACGACCCAAAAAGAAATTAAATTCAGAATTGCTCAGTTTTTCTCCTGCAATAATCGCAAAGTAATCACTCGACCTGCTAATAGAAATGGACTGCGTACTTTCTTCCCAATTTACACATAAACCAAGGTTTTCGGAAACAAACCGAAGGGGCAGCATGGTTCTGTCGTTGATGGCTGTTGGCGCTGTTTGAACCTGCTGTTCCATGCCATTCACTCTGGCAGTGTTTTTATCCAGCCATACTTCCACTACTTTTCCATTCAGGGAAACGGTGACTTTTTTCTCTGTTTCCGTCCATTCAACAGTCCCTCCCATGGACTCGATAATGGCGCGGATGGGTACCAATGTACTGCCGTTGACTAAAACAGGCGTTGTCCCATTCCCGGGGTCAATTTCTTTTGAAGTTCCATCCACCAGCATCGTGGGATTATCGATCTTTAGAATCACAAGGGTATCCTCCGCTGCCTGTACTGCCGTTAAAGCCAGTACTACCAGGAGAAAGACGAGAGATAGTGTAAAACAAATCTTCTTATTCATAAACCGACCTCCAAATAAATTTATTAACGGTTGTCCATATTATACCATTTTCATTACTGCAACGTAAATAGAGGATTTACGATAGAGGAAGCCTACGCATCTTGCTTTTATATGTTTTTTCGCTTTTCCCGGAATCTTCTGACCTTCATCCGGCTGGCACAGGTATCGTCACACCAGCGCTTTGTCCTGCTTTTGGTTTCATCATAGAAAACCCATCTACATTCAGGGTTTTCACAGATTTTAATTCGATCCACATCACACTCCCATAGCAATTGTACAAAAGACGCTGCAATTTCAGCCATGATCCAGTTCCAATCCGATAAAACCGGCTTCAGCGCCACTTTATATTTTCCATCTGCTTGCTCAACGACTCTTACACAAGTTACTGCCCTCAGGTATTCATCGATTTTAGACAAGGCTTCTTTTGAAACCGACTTACTTGTCACGAATTCCTCCAAAGTTTTTTCCAGGAAAGAACGCAGTTCTAACAGAGCATCCTGGATTCTACTGTCAGGGGATCCATCGATGCGAAAATTTCTCTTACTGAAAAAATCCACAAGAAGGTCGTTTTCTCTTAGTATTTCCTTGTTTAATTTATGTGCAGCATACCATTTGCTGTTTATAAAGTCCAAACACAATCCATCCATTGTGTAACCTCCTATTTTAACATTGACAGTTACACCAGCCAATGTTATACTCATTATAGCATTGTAACCGTTATTCGTCAAAACGAGGGTTACACGATAAAAGGAGGATGAATATGAGTGCAGTACAGGATCGGCTTTTGGCCGAATTAGAACGAAACGGGTACAGAGGAAAGGCAGTATCCATTGAACATAGCAAGGATTTGCAGAAGGATATTCTGGAATTACATACAGCAGGGCTTCTGGATGAGGAGTTTTATAACGAAAATCTTACCGGATTTCAATTTGATTACTCCAAGGAGTTACCTGGGGCAAAATCAATAATCATCGCAGCAGTACCCCAACCCATCATAAAATTATGCTTTATCTGGAGAGGGAAACCCTGTGAGGTAGTCATACCTCCTACCTATCTGTCAACGGAAGTAGATCGTCCGGTATTGGAGATATTACAACATGTACTTACGCCGGAGAATTATACTCTACTGCGTGCAAAATTGCCGTTAAAATTACTGTCTGTCAGAAGCGGGCTTAGCATGTACGGAAGGAATAACATTTCCTATGTTCAGGGAATGGGAAGCTTTAACCGGATCATTGCCTGGGTCACGGATATGCCCTGTGAGGATAGCTGGCGGGATGTAAAAAGGATGCCGGACTGCGATACCTGCCATGCGTGCTTAAGGAATTGCCCGACGAAATGCATTGACGCTGAAAGATTTCTACTCCATGCGGAGAATTGCCTGACCCATTTAAACGAATATGGCGGAGAGTTCCCTGATTGGGTAGATAGCACCTGGCATAACGCAATCGTCGGCTGTATGCATTGCCAGACAGTTTGTCCTCAGAACAAGCAGTATAATAAAACCGTCGAAATAAGGGATGTTTTTACAGAGGAAGAGGTTTCTCTTCTCCTCAAAGGACCGGAATTGAGCAAGCTTCCCGAGCATACCCGCAATACCCTTCAACGGTTGGATTTGATTGACTATTATGGAGATCATGTATTGTCTCGAAATTTAGATGTTTTAATAAATAAATAGTCTTGAACTGGCAGAACGGTTCAGCGTTAACTACTTTTTCTCCTTGCTGAACCGCTCTGTCGGCCCCACCAGCCGTACAGGCGCATAGGCTTGGCAATCCTTTTAAACAGCTGTCAAGCCGCCGTCGATGAATAGTGTTTGACCCGTAGTATAACTGGATGCATCCGATGCAAAGTAAATGACAGCACCATTTAATTCCTCGAGGCTGCCGGGTCTTCCTGCCGGGCATAGCGCATTGTACCCCTCCAGAAACCTTTCGTTACATAAGGAATTCTCAGTCATTTTCGTCTTAAAAAGGGCCGGCCCGATAGCATTAACGGTTATGCCGTATGGAGCCAGTGAAGCTCCCATGGTCCTTGTCAAATTAATTACCGCACCTTTTGAGGCACCATAGGCATGAAGTGAAGCGGATTTACTTCCTATACGCCCACAAACGGAGGCGGTGTTAATAATTTTCCCATACTTTCTTTCCTTCATATGCGCTACGACGTGTTTTGACATTAAGAATGTCCCTTTTAGATTTATATCTATCACCCGATCCCATTCAGCTTCTTCAATATCTTCCAATGAACCTCCTGAAGCTACGCCTGCATTGTTCACTAATATATCGATCTTTCCAAAGTTATCTAAAACAGTTTTTACAGCAGCCTTTATTTCCTCTTCCTCTGCAACATCACACTTTATCGGAAGAACCTTTCTTCCCATCGATTCAATTTCCCTAACTAAAGCTTCCAACCATTCATATCGTATATCCAGTACTGCCACATCCGCACCTTGCACAGCAAAAGCTTTCGTAATTTCAGCACCTATTCCACCGGATGCTCCGGTTATAATGGCCACCTTACCGTTTAAATCAAATAAATTTCTCATGACAAAAATCTCCTCCTACATTGTACTGTTTTGGTCATAGTACATAAGCTTACTGATACATTAGCATTTATTCCATATACAATAGGATTGGTAACTGCTGATTTATACAATTTAAGATGGAACTTAGCTGATTCGACGCCCGCATAGCCCCAAAAGCTTTGGCTATGCAAACGCCAAATCAGCAGTTGCCAGTCTTATTGTATATAGAAAGCATATAGCCAACGATTTCGGGGATAGATGCTTTCCAAATCAGCTAAGTTCCATCCTAATTTGTATATATAAATATATGTTTGAATAAATCCATGAACCGTTCTACAATATGACTATATGGTTTAGAGGGTATCTTCCCACCAATCCCATCGCAAATAGGAATACGGTAAAAATGTTGCTGGATTCACTTCCGTTAAAACCGTACCTTTTAAAAGAACTGTAGTGCTTACCGTATAAACGCAGCCTAACATTCTCACCACTTCTAACTCGGCCCAGGGGTCATGGGGGGAATCCTTCATGTATATTTTAGCCTCTCCAACCTTACGCACGCTGGTGTCCATGGTTGTGCCTTCTTTTACAAGAATCGGCTTTAAGTCGAACCCGCTGCCGTCGATTGCTTTAGAGTATTTGATATTGAATACAGGCAGTCCATTTCCATAGTTCTCAGCAAGTACTTTCTGCCCGTCCTCAGCATTAAAGTGTTCATTAAGTTTTGCCTTGACATGGAAGAAGTTTATACCCTGTCGTCCTACAATTCCTTCTACTGTATCCCCCTCTTTCTTAAGCTCAATCTCCGCCATTTTCTTTGGAAATCCGCAAATTTCCCTGCCAAGTCCCATGGCGATGTCGTCGGTTATAGGCATGGAAAGGCAATAGGTCCCAAGCTCTCCGTTATAGTCTACCAGTACAAATAAAGCGGCTTCCCTGTAAGGAGGGCAGAAATTGGTTCGAGGATAATCAGCTACAAATGCATGCACCAAGGGCCTTTTTGCCGGTTTTAGCGGGTCTGGCAGTATGCGCTCAATAATTTCAGGTTTTGTTTCCCAATAAACGGTGAGTGTCTCGGCATCATAAAACGTTACAGGCTTATTACTGTATTTTATGATGTCATTTGGATTTTTTACAAAACTACCCATTATGGTTTCCTCCTCTTGCTTTGATTATAGAATAGGTATACCTTACGGAATAGAAAGCAGCTTTCATATTTCATTTCTTTACACCTCCGTGCCTCGTTTATAAACAATTTACCATAACGAAATTTATCTTACTATATTTACTATATTTAAAAACATATGGAAACATTGTGCATGATGAACTATAATAACAAGGGGTGAATTATATGAGTATTGGTTTTATGGAGCTATGCAGGCATTTTTCCGAAAAAGCGATAAACATCTATTTTAGTGATGAAAGAAGTGTTTTTTTTAATGATATAAAACTTATTACACGGGACCAAAGCACTTTTTCCAATGATTTTATCTACATAGGAAAGACTTCAATGCTTGAGAGTGGGGCAAAAAATGTTGAAAACGCAAGCTTTATTCTGGTCAACGACAACAATATGTCTATTGAAGGCTTTTTTACAAATAAACTGAATATCATTGAGTATAAGGACACAGAGGATATTTTTGAAATATGTAATCAAACAAGAGAGCTTTTTTTTGAAGATGTTCAATTGGAACATCGTAAGTCAGCTTTGCTAAAGTCCTTTATTACAGGCAATGGACTTGATCATATAGTGAACGCAGCTTCCCAAGCCCTTGATAATCCGGTAGTTGTAATCGATATCAGTTATAAGGTTCTGGCATATTCCAGTAGTATGGATATAAGTGATCCTGTTTGGATTGAGAATATAAAAAAAGGGTATTGTTCCTATGATTTTATTATCGCTGTTAAGAAAATGAAAAGCGTACAATACGGACTGAAATCCGGGGAGCCCTATGAAGTAGTATGTAAGGAAAGCCCTATTCCCAAACTGGTTTCAAGGATTAAAATAAGAGGAAAATATGTGGGTAATGTAATCCTTCTAGGATGCAGGAGGCCCTTTCTGCCTAAAGATAAGGATCTTCTTGCACTTGCAAGCGATATCATTGCAGAAGAAATGAAGAAAAACAGCTTTTACAGGAACGCCCATAATGTGGTGTATGACGACCTTGTTTACGATTTGCTTGAAAATAATTTAAGAAGCAGAAAGGTACTGGAAGAAAGAATAAAAAGCGGAAATATAAAGTTCGGAAAAAGGCTCTCCGTACTTGTACTTGATATTTCAAAGTATAACGCCTCCGGCAAGTACTCCGGGTACTTGAGAGACAAGTTTTCCTCCTTGTTTTCTTATAATAATTCCGTATATTACAATGATACTATTGTTAGCATTTACGATGCTGAGAAGCTGGATATGAATTCGGAGTTTATGCAAAAGATTAAGGAACTGCTAACCCCTAACAGAATCTATCTTGGGATAAGTAAGGAATTTTCAGATATAGTTGAATGCAGAAAATATTATCTCCAGGCTGTAAAAGCCATTGAAATTGGAAAAATCGTATATCCTGAAAATCCTTTTATATTTTATTCGGATGTCCAGCTTTATGATTTGCTTTCTTCCTCCCATACTCCGATGGATTATAAGGATTTTTGCCATCCCGTCCTTATTACGCTGAGGGAATATGATAAGAAAAACCATTCGGACCTATACAACACTCTTTTTGTATATTTAAAAAACAACCAGAGCATTCAAAAGACTTCGGAGGAACTTTTCATCCATCGAAATACCATGTGGTATAGGATGCAGAAGATACTGGATCTTGTCCATATTGATTTTTCCAATATTGAAAATGTTTTAACGATCTATATGTCGTATAAAATTACCGGTTACCTTGATAAGATTAAAGCGAGGAAAGTTGGGAAAGGCAGTAAAGATTTTCAGGCGATAGTTCAGCCTTGATTTGACTCTTCTCAATCGGAGAGGATGGTCTTTTTCTCACTTCCCCCAGCATGATGTTATATGCGCCGGTTTCCACTTGGTTTCTTTGTCTTCTCTGCATCTTGCTGGCCTCTGATTATTGATCAGATTCTTTCTGGGTTCACTACTATACTTAGTAGTGTTTCTTCAAAAGCAACAATTGCTACTTTATTCACTTATCCCCCGCTAGATAGTCTGATGATGTCCAGATACGTAACAATGAAAAAAGAGCCAATAAGGGTTTCTCCTTATTAGCTCTTTTCTTATGTATAACTACCGTTTATACAGCGTACAGAGTCGAAACTGAACCGTCTCTAATGACTCCTACTTATACGTAAATGTGGTTTCTGCCTGCTGCCCATCCGGGTTTACCACTTTAACCTTCCATACACCCGGAATACTGACTGCTGGAGCTACGACCCTGAATTTTGTTGTACCAAAGAAGTAGTTTACAGGCACTTCCTTAGTTACGGTATTATCAGGACTGATAAAGTATACCTTCGGGTAGCGTACAAAGTTGCTTCCCTCAATGTATATATAGTATCCACCGCTCATAGAAGTATTGTTGTAGTCTGAAGTCACTTTTGTAATCTGTGGCCCTGGCGGTGGCGGTGGAAGGGTATATGTAAAGCCTTTGTAAAGAGTATAAGCTTCACCATTTGTATTTACTACTGTGATATCAACTGCTCCTTCCTGTGCCGTAGCCGGAGCTAATACTCGAATTCGATTTGCACTGTAGAAGTAATTAATAGGTACCAGAGTGTTCCCAAAGTAGACCTTCGAAGTTCTCTCGAAGTTTTCACCGTCTATGTAAACATAGTACCCGCCATTAACATATCCTGAGTTAGGTGAAACAGCAGATATAGAAGGCTTTAATACTACAGGTTCAGTATATGTATATGCCTGTAATGCAGTTGCTGACTGTCCGTCGGGGTTTATAACCGTTACGTCAACAACTCCAGCCGTACCTGCAGGGGCAATTACATTAATCTTTATACTGCTGTAGAGGCTTGTTACACCGGCTTCAACTCCACCAAAAAACACCTTTACGCCAGACCTGAAGTTTAAGCCATTGATGGTTACACTCTCGCCCCCGGTTACGAGACCGGAACTAGGTGATACAGACGAGATTGAAGGCGCAGGCACATAGTAGGTATATGCGTTAGCCAAAACTGCAAACTGCCCGTCGGAATTTTCCACCTTCACATCCACAGTCCCCACCATAGCAACAGCAGGTGTTATGACTCTAATTCTGCCACTACTAAAGAAATAATTTATTGAGACTTCCTTATCCCCAAAGAAAACCCTGCTGGCTCTTTCGAAGTTCGCTCCTAAAATTTCTACATATTCTCCACCATCTGCCAAACCTTTATCGGGAGTAACACTTGTTATTACAGGTCCTGGTGGTTTTGGGAGTTCTATATATGTATAAGCCCCTGCCAGGGTCGCATTCAGGTTTTCACCATTGGATACGGATACATCCACAGTTCCCGGCTGGTTTGCCTGGGGAGCTGTAACAAGGATCTTGCCTGCATTGAAATAGTAGCTCACAGGGACTTCTACAGTACCAAAGTACACCTTGGAGCTTCGCTTAAAGTTTTCACCTTCAATGTAGATAGACTCTCCACCCGTCACAAAACCACTATTAGGCGTAACTGACGTTATCACCGGAGGAAGCTCAATCGGTATAGCAATGTAGGTATAGCCTCCCTCTATAATCGCGTACTGCCCGTCAGGATTTACAACCTTTACATTGACGGGCCCCTCCTGTGCAGAAGATGGAGTTATAACACTAACATTATTTCCTGCACCAAAAGAAAATCCAGACACTAGATTATCACCAAAATATACCAAGGATTCCGGTGTAAAGTTGCTTCCAAAAATATTTACCGTTTGCCCTCCTGTAACATATCCAGAATTAGGGTTGATAGATAAAATTACTGGAGCTGGTATCGGTGTTGGTACCGGCGTTGGCACTGGAGTTGGCTCCGGTGTTGGTACCGGTGTCGGTACTGGAGTTGGCACTGGAGTTGGTTCCGGTGTCGGTACTGGAGTTGGCTCCGGTGTTGGCACTGGAGTTGGTTCTGGTGTTGGTACCGGTGTCGGTACTGGAGTTGGTTCTGGTGTTGGTACCGGTGTCGGTACTGGAGTTGGCTCCGGTGTTGGTACCGGTGTCGGTACTGGAGTTGGCTCCGGTGTTGACACTGGAGTTGGTTCTGGTGTTGGTACCGGTGTTGGTACTGGAGTTGGCTCCGGTGTTACTGGGATGGGAGTCGGCGTAGCAGCAGTCCCAACGATCGTACATGCTTCCGACCATAATTCCCCTGTTCCAGGGTGTCCCGGCCTCTGGTATGCCTTGAACATATAGTTTCCAGCAATGCCATTAGGATTCTTACGAGGATCGAAGGTCAGAATTTGAGCTTGTCCCGCCTTTAGAGCTTCGACAGTCCCACGTGCTATTACCTGCCCCCTTTTGGGGTTCCCTTTGGGTATCCAGTATAGCTCCCAGGTCGAAGGCCCTTTCATATCGCCAGAATCCTGCCCATTTACGATTTTGGCACTTACTTGTGTCACGTCGCCACGGCATCCGTAACTTTGATCAAAGTGAAGTGAGCTTTTGTCCCAATCTGCCCAATTGCTTGGCTTTGCAGCAAAAGCAACCTGTAAAGGCATCAGATTGACCAAAGCGAAAATCAAAGTTACTAAAAAGGCCATTAGCTTTCTTGTTTTGTACATTGTTTTCACCTCTTCTGATTTAATTGTGTTTCATTTGAATTACTTATGATACCGTTACAGTCATTGAGAAAATCAGATTTCAAGGATATTGATTACTAACATATTAGAAAGGTTGATACTACACACATTAAATGTGAATAGAAATCCTTGTGCGGCTAGGACTACCACATCGGATTTTACATGTGCACTCATGGGAAGTTGCTGAACTTCCCCCCACGCTACCATTCTTTCCTCCATGAAAGATGTATTCCTCCCTGAACTGGTCTATCGGTTCTTTATCCTTTGTACGGTTTCTTAATTTGAATGGATTTATATATTCTTCGATATAGATTATATAGTTTTATATTCTCAACTGTCAATGAGCCTTTGTGTGTACATAAAATTAGTGCCCTTGTCCTAATTTGTCCTAATTTGTTCTAATTTGTCCTAAATAGGAAGAGCAGAATCAGACAAGACCTTTTGCTTCTGACTCTGCCCTTTCATAGACTTACATTCCTCAGCTTTTATACGCCCATACTATTTGGTCTATTTTACTATAACAACAGTGCCACAGATATCACTTAAAGGAAAATAACTAACTTTATTGGCTTTACAATACTGCTGCACAGCTTCTTTTGCGCCTTTAAACCGAATATTATTGTAATCATGAACAAATATATATCCACCTTTTGAAAGCCTAGGGTAGAAGTATGAAAGTCCTTCAAAAATTGGATTATATAAATCAGCATCAATACTAACAAATGCGAAGTTTTCTTCCAATCCGTCCGCTGTTTCCGGAAAATAACCCTTTTTAATAATGCAATTCTCCGGATATGGCATTTTTGATATAACGGTTTCCTCAGATGTATTAGAAAAATACGCTTCTTGTGAGTTTGAGAACATCTCATTTTGTTCAACAAGAATATCAGAGGCTGAAAAACCAGTAAACGTATCAAAGAGATATAATCTTCTGTCAGGAAATACTGCATTGATTTTCTTAGCAAAATCACCTTGATAAACACCAAGTTCTGCAACACTTCCCTGTATATTCCCGGAGCATATTTCATGAGCTACTAGCTCTAATGATGAAATCCTCACATAGTCATCGTTGTCAACAAACAAATTCATGTTCCTACTTCTACCGATATTCTGCATACTACATACATAATATGGCTCAATAATAGAATTAGAAATACTCTTTAGAATATCGTGCTTTTGGTTTATATCACTCAACATATTCTTACTATAATTCTTATACAGCCCTATGATTTTATCTTTCTCTATATTTAAATTTAGAAGCTGTTTTTCTATATCATCGTAATGCCTCGTTGTTATAATTACATAATCATATTGGTACCTATCTATCTCATACGGCATAACTACCTCTTTGCCATTGTATATCTTACCTGTTGTACTACAGTTATTATCCACATATGCAACAATCTCAACCTTGCTAAAATCTAAAAGACTCATCAAGTCTTCACATCCACTACCTGTACCAAATAGCAATACTCTGTACATATAGACTTCATCCCCATTCTTCTTATTTCTTAACTGTGCAAATTTTACTATACGGCTCCTTCTGCATATCAGAGGATGTCCTTTGTCTCAGTTTTATTCTCTGAATCACATCCCTGTTAATCCCTACAATATCTGCGATCTACTCTATTGATAGGCTTGCAGCATACCAAGGAATCGTCTCTTATCACACACTATTTTAGTACTGCTGTAGCTATATCTAACCCCATATCATGAATCTGACCTAGAATCTCATCAGCATACAGAGCAGAGCATATTAGAACTGTTGCATTCAAACTTTTTAACATTGCCGGCGCAATAATAGAAACACCGTTAATTTTTTTACCTTGTTTATTAATGTCATTATCAGCAAAAGCAATTATATTGCACTTGCTTAACCTAGAAGTAGCCAGTAACCTTTGCAAAAACGACCCTGCCCCCCAAACAACTATCGGCTCTTGTGATTGAACATACTGTCCTATAACTTGGTTATAACCTTCTTCCTGGGATTTAAGTATATATTGCCTAATATTATCCCTTGTAGTACTATTTACTGAAAGAGGTTTTTTGTCTATTTGCAAATCGGCAAGCTTTCTAAAAACCATACACACTACAGGATATCTAGCAGTACCTGACATGGCTATTGAACTACGTTCTGAAAAAACAACTTTAAACCCGTTCTCTCCAAAAAGATTCCGAAGAGAATCCTCATCAAAATGGTTTATATGTTCACAGTCAAAGTAATGGTATGGAGCTGTATAAAAATCAACATACCGCGAAGCGTCAGGCACCTCTATATAAACATATCCATTCGGTTTTAGCCATTGAAGAATGTTTTTCACTGCCGTTTTCAAATCACAAATATGTTCCATTATATGTGAAAGAATTATACAATCAAATTGTTCCTTCAATGCTTTATCTTCAGATAAGTACTCTGATACGATACTTCCTTTTTGTGTTCTAATACCATAGCTATTTACATTATCTAAGCATCTCTGCGCGAGATCCATGCCAGTAAGATTTTCATATTCACTATCTTTGAGCATGCGCAGAAGTCCCCCGTTGGCACAACCGATATCAATAATTGACTGATGCTTATTAATATACTTTTTTATACATGCTATAATCCTTTCAAACCTTTGTATATCTTGAATTCTCGTACACCCACCACTTCCACTGGTTATTGATTCATCTTCATACTTAGATAAAGCCTCATAGTATAAGTTATAATCCTTCTGTACAGCAGTAGTGTCCGAGTAAACAAACCCACAATGATCACAGTAGACTATATCAAAGCTTACAGGCAAGTGATACCCCTCTGGTAATACAAACTGCTGATTGTATAGTACTCCGGCCTTGCTATTTGAGCAGACTGGGCAGATTCTATTAACTACCTTATAATTCATATTATATATCCCTTCACATACTTTGTACTCTTGTTCCGCAAACTTTAATATACGGGTCCTCCTGAATTATTCTCCGATCAATAGTATCTATAACGGCCATATAATATCTAAACAACTCATTTATTCCTTCATAGTATGAGGTGAAACGGAAATTTTTAAGTTCTCCGACAAGAAAGCTATTATCACCGGTATACTCATAATTAAGCCCCTCGTTTACAACATCAATCCGATTTGGCTTTTGAGAAATTTCATTAATCATATTAGCGATTGATACTAAATCAATAGAATTCGTTGGTGTTACGTTAAGTGCCCCATTTTCAGGCGGATTATCAATAAATTTCTCTACAATATCAAGTAAATCATTTATATAAAGATAGTCAAATATGACATTTTGATTAATTCTAATCGGCATGCCTATTATGTTTTTTAATATAGCATTGGAAATAAACTTATAAGTGTAATCCTCGTACCTGCCATAAAGCCCGAAAATTCGCAAGCATGTGATGTTATTCTGTTTTTCAGCGCATTTACTCATCACATACTTGGAAAAACCATATTCATCTTTAGGGACTCTTATGCCAAAATCAATCTCTTTTATTTTTGTTAGGTTTCTGCTTTTATCGTATTCCGCCCCACTCCCGAAGTAGATCATATGCATATCTGAACGTAAGCATTTAACCAGATTATGAAACATTCTTAAATTATCGGATAAAACACTGATATTTCCTCCATCTGATTGATTTTTTCTCGATCCTCCGACATTAGCGCAATGTATAATACAATGAATTTCATTTTTCTGAATATATCCAGCCACTTCATCCTCATTTAACAAATTCAGTTCTTTTCTTACAGCAGCGAAAGTACTATATTTTGAGCCAAGGTACTCATGTAAATTACGTCCTACAAATCCCCCGGCACCTGTTATTAGTATGTTTTTTCTCATCACAAAGCCCTTCCTCTTCGGTCTATACGACTCCCTCATCCACTGGTTTTATCATCATATTCTCCATAAATTCTTCCCTAGGAAGAAATGGATACATATCTTCTAAAGGCTTTGAGAACATTCTGCCATCTGCAGTTTTAACTGAAGATGTTTTAGGAAGCATGGGCTGCCAGGGATCCATCATAACCTCACATATAATAGGGCCTTTGCAAGCGAAGAACTCAACCAATTTACCATCGATTTCATCTATGGTATGAATTCTTATAAATGGAATTCCATAGGCATATGCTATCTTTTCCAAATCCGGACAACTCACTCCAGTTGATGGATCACAAGCAGTAATGTTGTCTGGGAAAAAGTTACTTTGAGTAATCTTAATTGACAGATACCCCCTGTTATTAAAAACGATCATCCTTATCGGCAGGTTATAATGTACCACGGTTTGGAGTTCCTGTATGTTCATTTGCAAGCTTCCATCATTTTCAAAACACAGTATCTCTTTTCTTCCGTTAGCGACACACGCTCCAATAGCGGCTGGTAAACCATAACCCATTGATGCAAGAGCTTTATTAAAGATCAGTCTCTGTCCTCTTTGGGCCCGGACCGCTTGAAGCGTGCTAATATATGCAGTCCCATTGGAGGTTACAATATGATGCTTATTCGTAAATCTTTTACTTAATTCCTGCATAAAGTAGTATGAGTTTACGTACTCTTTTTGCTGCAAGTGGTAATCCTCTATAGTATTGTACTTATGCCTCCATAACAAACACTTTTGCTTCCATTCTCCATAAGAAGTTTTGAGGTCCTTATTATTGTCCAACTGTCGAATAAGTTCACGAATAAACTCTCCAGCATCAGCACAAATAGGCAGACATGGGTTAATGGATTTTTTCGCCAACTCAGTATGATCTATATCAATTACTACCTTTCTGGCTTCGCGGGCAAAATGTTTGTAATTAAATCCAATATGCCTCAACATTAATCGGGAACCGACGCTGATGAGCAAATCACAATTTTGCATAGCAAAGTTTGCCCCCCGCTGACCAGCAATTCCAGGAGTTCCAACAAAATATGGGTATTCCTCTGTAATCAAATCCTTTCCATTGATCGATGAAACAGTAGGTATTTGAAGGATTTCCACAAGGTGTAACAAGTCATCACATGCCCCTGACAACCGAGTACCGTTGCCTGCTATTAATAATGGCCTTTTGGCGCAATAAAGCAAGTCGATAACCTGTCTAACCTGATCCTTAAGCATTGAGTTTTCATTAGACATTGGCGGCGTAAATGGTATAAGGTCTTCCTCCCTTACTGAACTACCTTGAATATCAAGAGGTATATCAATCCAAACCGGACCCGGCCTACCACTCTTTGCTAGGTATGTAGCCTTTTCCAGGTGATATCTGATGCAGTTTTTATCTGTAACCATAGCCGCATATTTTGTTATAGGTTTGACAATATCAATGATATTGATTTCCTGATCGCCAAACTGTCTTACTCCGACATTATTAGTATAAATAGTGTCTTCCAGTTTCACTTGCCCTGAAATAATGATTGCAGGAATCGAATCAAGCCAGCAGCCCGCTACTCCGGTTATTGCATTTGTGCCGCCCGGCCCGGTGGTTACAATAGCGGCACCCATATCATTTTTGAACCTTGCATATCCTTCTACCGCCATTGCAGACGCTTGTTCATGGTGGTTACATATGTAGTGGATATTTTTATTTCTGCCGACAGAATCTACTAAATGCATATTTCCTCCGCCGGATATAATAAAAATATCCTTTATGCCAATCCTCTCCAAGTATGATACAACGTAATCCGAGACTTTCATAGCTTCCTCCCTGAAACCATTATTTATAACAACTTTTTCCTAATACAATCAATAACATACTCAATCATAGCTGTGGTAAGTCCTGGGTAAACTCCAACCCAAAATGTATCGTTCATAATTCGTTCCGTGTTTTGCAGTTCTCCTACAATCCTGAAGCCTTGGCCGGTTTGTCTCATCTCATCAAAACAGGGATGTTTTATTAGGTTTCCTGCAAATAACATTCTAGTCTGAATACCGTTTCGCTCAAGATAATTTACAATTTCATTTCTTGAAATTCTGCACTCATTTCTTACCGTTATAAGGAAGCCAAACCAGCTAGGATCCGAGTTTACGGTTGCTTCCGGCAGTATAATACTATCCGACAGCTCGGCTAGCCCTTCCTTCATCATCATCCAATTCTTTTTTCTTGCTTCTATAAAGCCTGGAAGTTTTTCAATTTGTGCACAGCCTATAGCTGCTTGCATATCAGTTACCTTTAGGTTATATCCAAAATGCGAATAAACATATTTATGATCATAACCAAAGGGAAGCTCTCCAAATTGCTGAGAAAACCTGCATTTACATGTATCATCTTTACCGGACCGGCACCAGCAGTCACGCCCCCAGTCCCGTAAAGACTCAATGATATGCTTTAGCTGGGCGTCATTTGTGTATACAGCTCCACCTTCTCCCATTGTCATGTGATGCGGTGGATAAAAGCTGGAGGTTCCGATGTGTCCAACTGTTCCTGTATAGTTCCATTTACCTTCATACATGAATCTTGAACCCAGAGCGTCACAGTTATCTTCTACTAGCCATAAACCATGTTTAGTACAAAACTGCATCACTTTTTCCAAATCGAAAGGATTTCCCATAGTATGTGCCACCATGACGGCTTTTGTTTTCTCCGTAAGGGCTTCTTCCAGCATGGAGCAATCAATGTTATAGGTTGGCAATGTCACATCTACGAAAACGGGAACTGCACCATATTGCACAATAGGGGCTACTGTTGTAGGAAATCCTGCTGCAACAGTTATTACCTCATCTCCCCTGCGAATCCGTCTTTCACCCAGCTTTGGAGAAGTTAATGCCATAAAGGCCAATAGATTCGCTGAGGATCCGGAGTTCACCAGCATACAATACTTTACTCCCAAAAATTCCGCAAACTGTCTCTCGAATTTCTCTGCATATCTTCCCGTAGTAAGCCAAAAGTCCAAGGAAGCATCAACTAGATTTTTGACTTCATTCTCATCAAATACTCTTCCCGCATAATGAATTCGTTTTCCCGGTTTAAATTCGGATTCAGTTTTGCCGTATACGAAATCATGGTATTTGGCTACTGCCTCCAGCACCTTATTCCTAAGCTCGCTTTCCATTTTTTCCTTATTCTCAATCATTGCTGCCGTTTCTCACTTTCTATTAAGCATTAGCTTTCTACATACTCCCTGATCTGCTTTAAACAGTAGGATTTCATCTCTTTACCATCTTCATAGGCTTTTATCCAGGACACAATTTTTTCAATCGTTTGAGTTAATGTCCATCTGGGATTCCAATTCAGTTCGGCTTTTGCTTTTGAACAGTCAAGCTTAAGGTATTTAGCCTCATGAGGTTTCTTTTCCTGTTTTTCAACTTCGAATCCAGCTCCATCTCCCCATACAGTGCACATCCTGCTTACAATCCACTCAACTGTTTTAGCGTCTTTATCATCAGGACCGAAGTTCCAAGCTCCTGCATACCTATGTCCCTCTTCGTAAAGTTTTTGGGCAAGGATAAGGTATCCGGACAAAGGTTCGAGGACGTGCTGCCATGGTCTGATTGCATCAGGATTCCTTATAAAGACCTTTTTTCTCTCCATAAGCGCACGTATACAATCCGGTATCAGTCTATTCTCCGCCCAGTCTCCCCCGCCTATTACATTTCCTGCTCTGACAGATGCCAGAGCCACTTTGCTTTTCAGGGTAAAGAATGAATTTCTATAAGCGGAAGTTATTAATTCGGAACATGCCTTACTATTTGAATATGGGTCATACCCACCAAGAGTATCGTTTTCTCTATAGCCCCAATGCCACCCCTGATTTTCATAACATTTATCCGTTGTTACATTTACAACTGCTTTTACACTGGCAACATTTCTTATACATTCTAAAACATTAACGGTTCCCATAACATTAACCTGATATGTCTCCATAGGATTATCATAGGATTTGAGAACTAAGGGCTGTGCTGCCAAATGGAAAACAATTTCAGGTTCTATCTGCTTCATCGTACATAAAAGATGATCAAAGTCCCTTATATCTCCCGTTACCGATTGAATATCCCTGTTAAGGTTACACAGCTCGAACATATTAGGATCTGTAGGTGCCGGCAATGAATATCCAAATACTCTAGCTCCCATACTAGTAAGCCATAAAACCAGCCATGACCCTTTAAAACCGGTATGACCTGTTACAAATACCTTTTTCCCGTTCCAGAAATTAGCGTCAAGCATCTCTGTTCTCCTTTACCACAACTTCCAAGGGGCCTTCCCTGATTGCCACAGGCTGTCAAGCAACGTTTTATCCCTCATTGTATCCATCGGCATCCAAAAGCCCCGATGCTTATACGCAGCTAGTTGTTTATCTTGAGCCAGATTTTCAAGAGGTTCCCTCTCAAGAATTGTCGCATCACCCTCTATATAATCAAAAACCTGCGGTTCCATGATAAAAAAGCCCGCATTCACCCAGGCTCCATCCCCTTTAGGTTTCTCCTGAAAGCCGCACACCTGAAATTCTCCCTCCATTTCAAGCGCTCCATAACGTCCGCTTGGCTGTGTAGCAGTTACTGTAGCGAATTTACCATGAGAACGATGAAATTTCAATAACTCATTTATATCTACATCCGACACACCGTCACCATAGGTCAGCATAAACGTTTCGTTACCTATGTATTCTTTTATTCTTTTTACTCTTCCTCCTGTCATGGTATCTATCCCCGTGTTTACCAAAGTAACCCGCCAGGGCTCTGCCGTATGATTATGAATAAATTCATTATTATGCGTCTTAAAATCAAATGTCACATCCGATTCATGCAGGAAGTAGTGAGCAAAATATTCTTTTATGTAATACCCTTTATACCCTAGACATATAATAAAATCGTTAAAACCATAACTAGAGTAAATCTTCATAATATGCCACAGTATAGGCCTTTCTCCGATATCGATCATAGGCTTCGGTTTGAGATGTGATTCTTCGCTGATCCGTGTTCCAAATCCTCCAGCTAAGATAACAACTTTCATTATGATACGCCCCTTTTTAGTTCTGATTATTCATCCTATATAGTAACTGCCCGCCATATTGCAGGTGATTTTCTAAGTGATTCATAAACATATCACAATTTTTACCCAACTTCAGTTCGTTTAGGGTTTTGCATATAACAATATAGTCATATCTTCTGCCATTTAAGTGGTTATCCATATTTTCTAGAGTGTCGCAAATCACTTCATTAGATATACTTTTTAAATCAGAAACGAACCTTTTATTGTCTACATAATTGGTGATACTAACGTCTTTAAAACCTTTTGCTTTTAGAATATTTTTAATTTGAAGTACAGTAGCTCCGCAATCCGGTTGAATACCTAAAATACTTATCTTATCTTTCCTTTTACCAATCTTCAACTTATTTAACATCTCTACGTCGAATATCGCTTCTGTCCATGAATCAATCCCATGAACTTTTATAAACCTTTCCCTGTATAACGCAATTGTGTTATTTGTCATATCACCTGTATTTCTAAGCGTTACAGACCCGAAGTGATACACAAATGTATCTTTTGCCAGTATTAGCTTGAATCCTAGCCTTCTGATTCGAAAGCTAATATCATCGTCATTAAAAGCACAGGGAAAGTTTACCTCATCACATCCCCCTATTCTTTTTAATAAAGTATTTGGTATTACTGCCATGTAGGTTATCAGTCTAACTCTTTCCTCCCATTTCAAAGGATCATAATAATTAAATCCTGTTGCATACCTTTGCATTTGCCAAACATTTTCAAATGTGACAGGAATCATTTGCATGTTGCTGGAAGCGTTACACACAGGTACTATCATACCTATTTTATCATCGGACTCCAGACATTGGATTAAGTTATCGATTGCATGCCTAGTCAAAATAATATCATTGGTAATACTTGCAACGTATTTTCCAGATGCGATTTTAAATGCATTATTGGCACCAGCACTTCCATTCATATTCCTTCGCAAGCTAATTTTCTTTTGATTAGGTAATGCTAGGAAATATTTACTTGTTTCATCACTGGAACCATTGTCTACTGTAATTAATTCAAAGTTTAGATGGGCACAATAAGTATATATGCTATCTACACATAATTTGGTATATTCCAGTTGATTATAGGCAAGAACTACAAAACTTATCAGTTTTTCACTATGGTTATATGGCTCCCGGTTAAGTTCATTTAGCCGATTCTTGATTCTTTCCACCATTGTACTGTCAGTGGTTGATTGCAGTGCCTTTCCATAGAAGTACTCCGCACTTTCAGTGTACCCTTTTGAATCATAGATTTCACCCAGCATATCGCATAGCTGAGGGTTATATGGATTAATGCTTAACCCTTCCTGCAAAATTTCTACTGCACGATCCAAGCTATTTTCCATAACAGAGATAATTGCCTTATAATAGAAGATAGTATCATCATTTTCAATGATAGCATCATATTGTGCTATAACAGCTTTCGCTTCCCCATATTCCCCATTATCGATGAGTTGTTCTATGATTGTTTTAATATTCGACTTCTGTAATTCCAATTGACTGTTTTCCACAGAATCTTACCCCCAAGCTACCTATATTTTAGACTATATACTTTGGCACCACCGGACTAATCAATAAAAATAGAAATCCTCCTAATTTTCAGGTATAAATCTATTTATTCTCTCTACATCTATATTTATCGACATTATAGAAACCTTTCTCTATCGATTTTTCTTCTACACCAGAGGAATTAACGGTGATTTTTAACTATTTTTTCAGAACTCCAAACAGCCTGTTAGATTAATTATCTCTAATGTCCATAAAAAACAGAGCCGTTAGTTAGTCGGCTCTGTTTTTATGGATTTACTTTATTACAATAATATCTAAGGGAAAGTGAAAAGATTAATCCAACTTTTTTGCTGACCTTCATGTCACCGGTGTAGCAAAATTAGAGTTGAAGTTATATTTTCATCCGTCCTAAGGAGCTGTATATGTGAATCCGCCTACAAGAAGTGATTCCTGTCCGTCCGGATTTACCACTTTTACGGTCACAGCACCTGCGCTACCTGCGGGCGCAATAACTCTTACTTTGGTAGTTCCGTAATAATAATTAATAGGAACTTCTGTGCCACCAAAATATATCTTTGTAGTTCTTTTCAAGTTAGCTCCCTGTATAGTTACATAATACCCGCCTGCCATAGAACCTGAATTAGGAGTTAATGACGATAGAACCGGTGCGGGTTCTGGGGGCAAAGGCATATACGTATATGCTCCCGGCAAAGTATATGACTGCCCATCCGGGTTAACAATAGTAACATCCTTAGCTCCTGTGCTGGTAGAAGCCGGTACTTTGATATCCATCTTCATAGTATTATATACGTAAGAAATAGTTGCCTCTACTCCACCCACATATACCTTTGAGGTTTTTCCTTTAAAATTGGTACCTGTTATTGTAGCGGTATTTCCACCACTGACTAGCCCATTATTAGGACTTATTGCGTTTAATGTGGGTGCTGGCTCTACAGGCTTCGGAATATATGTAAATGCATTTGCAAGTACTGCGGACTTACCATCAGCATTTACTATGGAAATATTTACAGTCTGTGGTGCATACACCGCAGGCGAAACAGCACTTATTTTGCTGCTGCTATAGTAGTATGCTAAGCTAACCTCAATGTCACCAAAGAAGACTCTTGTGTCACGAGCAAAGTTCGAACCTAAGATAGTAACTGTATCTCCACCAGTAACCAGTCCTAAGTTAGGTGACGCAGAAGTTATTGTAGGCAGAATTTCATTATATGTGAATGCTGCCGGAAGTACAGCTGATTGCCCTTCTGGATTTACGATTTTAACATCAACTGTACCTGCTGTACTAGATGCCGGTATTTTTATATCCATCTTGGTAGTATTATAAACGTAAAATATTTGCGCTTCGTTTTGTCCTACAAATACTTTTGAGTCCTTCCCCTTAAAGTTTGTACCTGTTATTGTTGCTGTTATTCCTCCCGATATCAAAGAGCTATTGGGTGTAATAGCGGTCAATGTAGGTGCTGGAGGCGGCGGTGGCGCGGTATAAGTAAATGCTGCCGGTAACTCAGCCGATTGCCCATCAGGGTTTGTTACTTTAATATCAACCACACTGGGCGCACTCACTGCTGGCACAACCACACTTATTTTGTTCGCACTGTAATAATAATGAATTGGAACTTCAATACCTCCAAATAAAACCTTAGCCTGCCTACCCAAATTTGATCCCGATATATAAGCAATAACTCCACCAGATATCAGTGATGTATTAGGGTCAACCAATGTAAGGGTTGGCGGCGGTGGCGGCGGTAATGCTATATATGTATAGGATCCAGGCAAAGTTGCTTCCTGTCCATCTGTATTAACAACTTTTACGTCTACAACACCAGCCGTTTCTGTCGCAGGAACCCTTACATTCACCTTTGTTGCTCCAAAGTAGTAGATTATTGCAGCTTCCTTATTTCCAAAGTAAATTTTAGTGTCTTTGGATAACATCGAGCCTTGGATGGTGACAGTATCCCCACCTGTTACCAATCCACTATTTGGCGATAAAGAGGTTATTGTTGGCGGCGGCGGTGGTGGGAGTTCATTATATGTAAATCCCCCTGGTACAGACGCACTTTGGGCATCTACATTGATCACAGTGACATCAACAGCCCCTGCGCTTTGTGCCGCAGGCGACACTACTTCAATTTTTGTACTGCTGTAGAACTTATTAAGCGGAAGTTCTGTATCTCCAAACTTAACTTTTGAAGTAGCAGAGAAATTCGTTCCTTCTATAACAACGATATCTCCTCCCGTTACAAGCCCACTGTTCGGTGTAATCTTCGTGATTGTCGGTGCCGGAAGTTTTATATAGGTATATGCTCCAGGTAATAACACTTCCTTACCGTCAGGGTTTACTACTTTTACATCCACAGTTCCCGGGGCTTCTGCAGAAGGAACTACTACATTCACCTTTGTTGGTCCAAAGTAATAGGCTATTCCGACTTCTTTGGTTCCAAAGAATATCTTTGTTTCTCTAAAGAACATCGTCCCTTGGATGGTGACGGTATCTCCCCCTGTTACGAAGCCACTGTTGGGTGATATAGACGTTACCGTAGGAGCAGGGTACTCATAGGTATAACCGTTTGCCATAATCGCTTGCTGCTGATCAGGATTTACTACCTTTACATTCACAGCTCCAGCTGTAGCAGCTGGCGGTGCCTTAACAATTATCGTGGTAGCATCCACAAATTGTTCTATAGTGGCTTCTGCAGCACCAAAATAAACTTTGGGTGTGGCCCTAAAGTATTGACCTTGAATTTTTACACTTTCCCCACCTGTAGTCAAACCAGATTGTGGAGTAACTGTATTTATTATAGGTGCAGGATATTTTACGGTTAAGTTGCAACTGGGGATCGCAGCACTAAGATCAGCACCTGCATAATCCTTATACTGCACCACAGAATTTGAGGATATAGGCAACACCCCAATCGGAGCTCCTTCTTTATGCCTGATTTTATAATTAAAAATCAGCTCCTGATCTTTAAGCTCATGGAATTTCCATGTTAGTGTATTTCCGTTGATTTCAGGTTTCGGTATATTGCTATCTGCAGATCCCGGTACGATTTCAAACTCAGGTGTAACAACATCTGTAACAGTAACATTATAGGCAGAAGCTCTTCCTATTTCCTGAACGATTTGGCGGTAGATTACATCCAAACCCACGCTTCCTAATACAAAATGATGGTGTTGTGCTGTTGTAGCCATTTCCTTTAATACCAAGTTAGGTGCACTGGTATCCGGATTATCAGTTGTATTGAGGAGAGCAATAGTATAAAAAACAATTCCTGCTTCCTTTGCTGCTTTTGCAGCATCCTTTGCATACTGGAACCCGATAGCATCTCCATTCTCGCCTGCAGGCCCTACATTGGCAGCACCATCTGTCATGATAACGATAACCGGCTGTGCTTCCGGTCTATGATTTGCCAGCATCTGAGTTGCCACCTCAACAGCTTTTCCGGTGTCTGTAGCACCATTGGCAACAATCCCGTCAATATAGCTCTTAGCAGCTGCGGCATCTGTGGTTAAATTAAAGGAATTCACCAAATTTGCACTGCTGTAGTCAACAACCCCCACCCGATGCTTGGTAAAGTCCATCAGATCAACAAAAGACTTTGCAGCATTTTTGGCAGCAGTAATCTTGTCTTCAGTCTTCATACTACCGGACTTGTCAATAATAAGAATTACATCATTGGGCATAATAACAGAAACTGGTGGTGCTGCTTTAATAGATAAAGTAACTTGGGCTTCATCCAGTGTTGTGATGGTTGTTGGATTTACTGTTTTTGTAACAGTTATGTAGTTAGTCGCAGCTTGGACATTTGGTATCTGAAATCCAAGCCCGCAAAAAGTGAGGACAAATGCCAGTACCATAGATAAAATCTTCCTGATTCTTCTCATCCTTTCACATCTCCTTCATCCCTGAATTTTAAATTTTTCCTTTTTGGGTTATAAAAAAGCGCAATAGTAGGTTGCTATTGCGCTTTATATCAAATTGCAACCTGGCAATCTTACTGGATTTTAGTCCTAGTGAAGACCCACGGCTTTGCGTCCACATATTTCTATGTGTTTGCCGAAAATATTAAATTCGACATTTACCCTGCTCAATACGTATGCAATTTATGCAAACGTATCATTTACATAAAATCCTTGATATACACTATATATAAATATCGATTATTTGCTTATCAGAATTAGATTATTTATTAACTAACCGCTACATTTAACACTTTCTCAAATTCATTTAACACATCATTCATATTGTGCTTTCTCAGCAAAAGAATAAACTCCTCTTTTCCATCCTTTAGATAATTGTTCCTATTTAAAACCGCTTCCATATATAACATTATAGCTTCGGTGGTTCTATTTTGGAGTTCTTTAATTCTAGCCATCTCTAACATTGGAAGGTAAGAACCGATACCTCTTACGGATATGCCTTCACTTACTTCTCCAATTTTGATACACTGGTCAAAGCAAAGCATTGCATCCTCATACTTCTTCTGTGCTTTTTTAGCTAATCCATTATAGTAGAATAGATCAGGTATTTTTCTTAGCTCATTATCTTCCAATGCATGGTCTAAAAAATCCCCACACATTTTGTATTGTTTTAATGCAAACATACACATTGACATTCTTAGTACTAAATCTGTTGAAAAGGTAGTTCTTATTCCATTACATAACTTGTTAGATTTAATAAAATGATTTATAGCATCATCATATTTTCGCTCAACCATCTTCATTATCCCAAGGTTATACCAATGAAAAGCGCTATTTGGATTCTTTTTAATCTCAGATTTAATGATATTTATATTTCTTTCTATTTTCCCTTTACTATCAAAGGTGCTTTTCAAATATCCATAATGAAATATTTTACATATAGCCTTATCCAATACTTCTTTTGTATGCAACCCATCAGAGAATCTTATCTGCTCATGAATTGCCCCTTCATACCTGCATCCTTCATTCCTATAAAGCCTAATCATACAAGTAGAGTAATCAATATTGCCTGAACTTTGAAAGTTATAGATAGGTATGATATACGCTCTATTATCTGTCTGATCCAGTATTTCCAAAAGCTTCGCTTTATCACAGGATATCTTTTCATCCGCATCCAGAATTAATATCCAGTCACCCGTTGCATGGGATAAGGAGACATTTCTAGCTGCAGAAAAGTCGTTTTCCCATTGATAATTAATAACTCTCACATTTTCCTTGAAATTTTTATTAATAATATCAATGGTAGTATCGGTTGAACCAGTGTCCACAATGATCGCTTCATCTACAATATCCAAAGCGCTTTCAAGACACTGTTGAATGTACTTTTCTTCATTTTTTACAATCATGCATAAACTGATTTTCATATATAAAGTCTCCTATAAACTAAACAATGTTGGTTATAGAAATAAATCTACGCTTTGTTTTAATAAACAAGGACTGCAGATACAACCTACAGTCCTTGTTTATTGGTATTTACTTGATACCTATACTGTTTATCTCAGCTTACCTCAGTAGCTGAAGTACTCCCTGCGGAGCCTGATTAGCCTGCGCCAGCATTGCCGTAGCAGCCTGAATCAGAATATTATTCTTAGTATAAGACATCATTTCCTTAGCCATATCTACATCACGAATACGGGATTCTGCAGCCTGCAGGTTTTCTGATGCATTGTCCAAGTTAGCAATAGTATGCTCCAGTCTGTTCTGAGCAGCACCCAAAGCAGATCTTTGTGCTGACACTAATTGGATTGCACTGTCAACCACGCCCAGAGAAGTTCTAGCTGCATCATGAGTTATTACTGCATCTACAGATAAAGCATCAACTCCGAGAGAAACAGCTGCCATGCTATCAATAGTAAGCCCATAAGACTCAACTGCGGAGGCATTTGCACCAATCTGCAAGCTTAATGCTGAAGTTGTAAAAGATCCATCCAGCAAAGTTTTTCCATTAAACTTCGTTGCACCGGAAATTCTGTCGATTTCAGTTACAAGTGAAGTTAATTCTTGCTGGATTGCAGTTCTATCTTCATCTGCGTTTGTATCGTTAGCGCCTTGAACACAGAGTTCTCTCATTCTCTGAAGTATTGCATGGGATTCATTCAATGCACCTTCTGCAGTCTGGATAAGAGAAATACCATCCATAGCGTTTCTTGAAGCCTGGTTCAAACCTCTGATCTGTCCTCTCATTTTTTCAGAGATAGAAAGACCTGCTGCGTCATCCCCTGCTCTATTGATTCTGTAACCAGAAGAAAGCTTTTCCAAAGATTTTGACTGGTAACCATTGTTAAGGCTCAACTGTCTGTGAGCGTTCATAGCCATAAGATTGTGATTAATAATCATAGTATACATCCTCCCTGATTTCAAGACGCCGGGGAGTCCTTTCCCCAACCCTTTGATTTTAATTTATTAAAGTACGCAAAACCCAAACCGATGCGCGCTATTCAGTTTTTGTTCACGTTAACTTCTACATTACATATATCGTTAGGCATTCAAAAGTACTTTAGTACTTTTTTCTAAATTTTTAATCATTTTTTTCCTTTTTCTCCTGTGCTTTGATATTCAGCATATTCAGGGAAATATTCGGGATGTTGGCAGCTTTGAGATTTTCCGCCTTGATTTCAAGGAAAATCTCCTTTCGGTGTATGTCTACATTCTTCGGCGCAGCCACACCTATTTTCACCTGGTCTCCCTGGATATCAATAATAGTAATCTCTATATTATCGCCAATCATGATGGACTCATCTTTTTTCCTCGCCAATATAAGCATCTTTAGTACCTCCTACTCCGGCTGGTTGATCAACCTATGTTTTATTGAATACGGGCTGTTTTCAAGAAGAACCTGTTTTCCCTTCCTTTGCCGGGTATTAATGATAAGGGGACCTTTCAGGTTCGCTGTCATCTTCGAAACATCCTCCGGTATAACAACAATGCAGTACACCGTCACGTCAGCAATAGATTCAATTCCCAGGGATGCAATATCACTATCCGGCACATTAATGGTGTAATCTTCAACCACCTTGAAAGGGTCAACGACTACAAAGGCATATTCCGGATGGTCCACACTCTGGAGCCACTGGAAGGGAGACTCCCCATCCTCCGGTTTTATCAGCATAAACTTTTTTATATATTCAAATCCGGGAATTCCATCCTCAAAATTCAGGATATCGTTTTCTTCAATTTCAATAACTCCAAAATGTCTTGTATTCAATTGCATCATAAGTTCCTCCTTTGTACTCTTTTTCCCCATTATTCTATCACCGGTTTGTAGCGAATACAATAGCTATTCCCTTCTTCCGGCACAGTTTATACGAATTAAAAAAGAGAATACGGCTAGCAGTAACTTTGCATATCCACATTCTCTTTTTACAGTTTTCAAAGATATAAATCGATTTTATTCGGCTCATATACGAAATTCAGGAAGTTTTTCTGCCGCAGGTAGACCTTCACATCGCCAGGGATGTAGTTATAATTCACTGTTCCCGGAGTATATTGTCCTTCCACTCCGTTATGAGCCCCCAAACTTTCCCCTGGGTCAACCCAGACGTAACCGTCAATGAGACTGATTTTCGGCCCTGTTTTCGGCAACATCGAGAACCCAAACTCTTTTTCAGTGACAGAATCCCTTGCTGCCATATCCGCGATAGGATTCCCTCCTCTTTCAATAGCCGCAAGAGTATCCCCATCTTCCGCAGTCTTACCGATGTACTCCATCACCAGACTATACGCTAGCTCATTTTGCTCTCGGGTCAGCTCTTGAAAGCTCTTCAATCCCGCACTGGCAAAAGCTTCCCGTTGATCGATCTGTATCTTAGGATGCTGTGTATGTATGGTGATCTTGGCATGCTTTTGGTGGAGCTCCAGTTTGGGCTGCGTCGTTTGCATCTCCAGTTTGGGTCTGGTGGTTTCAATGCCAATTTTAGCAAAGGACTGGTTAATCGTCAGGCTCATACCACTTACCTCAGGAAGTCAACCAAAGAAGGCTGTATGATTCTCGCCCCACCCGCCAGGGATGCTCTGTATACATTCTCCTCATTTTTTAGCAACATAATGGTTTCTGCCTCATCGATATCCTCATTTTTGCTCATAAGACCAGTGAAGTTCAGATTAGCATCTTCCAGCCTATTTTCCGTGAGCTCCAATCGATTGGTCTTGGCTCCCACTTCTGCTCTAACACGAAGAACATTATCCAGAGAGGTTTTAGCGTCCCCAATGGCCGCTTTGATCTTATCCTTATCGTCTGCCGCCAGTGCCGCGGAAAAATCATCAAATATTTTTATAATTTCAGGCGTACTGCCCGCAGTTGCAGCCGCATTGCTGGTTACATTAAATAAATCCCCTCCAGCTACATTGATTTCGATATTGTCACCTACGCCTATTTCGTACCGGATTATATTGTCCGCAGGAACATTAATCCTGAATTTACCGGCATCGTCCAATAAAGCCTCATTGGTTTTATATCCGGAAAATATATATCTGCCATTATAATTATTATTTCCAATTTGGAGCAACTGCTTTTTAAGTTGATCTACTTCACTCTTGATTTTCTCTGTTTCCTCTTGGGAGTTAGTACCATTAGCTGCTTGTACTGCCAAGTCATTGGCCCTGTGGAGGATACTTCCTATATTGTCAAGCGCTGTCTCCGTGACTTCCAGCCAGGACTGGGCATCCTTCAGATTCCTTTTAAACTGTGCAATCTCGGACACATCGGTTCTAAGCTTCAGAGCTCTGGCAGCCACAACAGGATCATCCGAGGGTACCTGTATCTTTTTTCCCGTGGCCAATTGGTACTGGTACTTCGCCATTCGGTTCTGATTTGTGCTTATATAGTTAACCATGTTGTTTATAAGCATATTTCCTGTAGTTCTCATTTTTTACACCTACCTTACTCCGGTTCTGTTAATTAATGTATCATAGATTTCTGCCATGGTAGTAATCATTTTTGCACAGGCGTTATAGGAGTGCTGATATTTCACCATGTTGGACAATTCCTCGTCAACGGATACGCCGGATACGGAGATCCTTTGATTGTCAATCTGCTTCACTATGGTCTGCTGATTATTGGAAATCCGCTGCGCTTGCTGGGAATCAATCCCCAGGTTCACCACCAGCGCCTTCATAAAATCTTCCGGTGAGCCTTCTTTAAACATGCTGCTTGCATGCCGGAAGCCGATGAGGTTCTTCAAAATACTCGCATCTTCTATATCACCGGCAGCCTTGGATGTGGCAATGACTTTCAAATCATCCATTACATCCTTGCTGACACAAAAATTCTTCGCCGTCATGGTATTATAATCTGCAAAAGCCGAACTGGAGACAGGCTTTCCACTGGTATCCAGCACAGTAAAAAACTTCTTGCCTGTGGAGCCATCCAGTCCATATCCTTCCGAATGGCCGGCTATATGATCGGGCGCAGTACCCATTCCCATATCAAAGGTTTTTGCAAAAGTTCGCACAAATTCATTCAGCTTTTTTATATAATATGGAATCCCCTTGTATACCGGGCTGGCAATACCATTCGGCCCTACGGATCCTTCATTACCATCCCGCGTATCCAGGCAGCCTTTTAACTCCCCACCTCGTATGGTTACGGAATTACCGTCTTCCCATTGGATGTCGTAAAGTTGTCCAACATCCTCTGCATTGACCTTGTGCGCAGCATCTCTTTGTACTGTTTTTAACTTCGTAACCTGATAGTGATCCACCAGGTTCTTTCCGCCAATCGATATAGTAAAATGCCTATTTTCCGCTCCATTGGGCAATGTTCCGACAACAACCTCACTGGCTTGTATATCCACCAGCTTAGACAATTTATCCACCAATACCGTTCGCTGATCTCTCAAATCGTTGGCCGTATTTCCATCCAGCTCTGCATTATAGATCTGTTTGTTCAACTGGCCGATCTGCTCTGCCAAAGTATTTACTTCCGAAATTTTAGTACCGATTCTATGGTTGATATCTTCCTGAAGCTTCTCAAACCTTGCTCCCATACTATTGAAGTATTTGGCATAAGTTACAGCTTTCTGCCTGAACGCTGCCCTGACCGACAGATCGCCCGGTTTCTTGGAAAGCTCCTGCATCAGATCATAAAATTCATTTGTGATTTTCGTAAAACCACTCCCTGCCAGTTCATCGGGAGATGGTTCGTTAAAAGTTACTTCCAGATCTGCCAGTAACTCCTCCTTGGCAGACCATTCTCCATTGGAAGTGGTTTCCCGCCAGTACTTTAGATCCAAAAACTCATCCCTGAACCTTTTTACAGCCGTCACTTCTGCTCCGGTACCTACCATCCCGGTACCATCAAACAGAGAAAGAGGCCTTGCAGCCTGCTGCACTCCATATTGCCTGGAATACCCAGGAGTGTTTACATTATTAAGATTGTGACTGATTACATCCAGGTTGTTTTGTGCTGCAAAAAGACCTCTAACCGCCACATTCAGTCCGAAAAAAGAACCTCTCATATACTATCACCTACCCACCAAACCCATACGGGATATTACTGTTTCAACCATCTCGTCAATGACATTTATCGTTCTGGATGAAGCACCGTAGGCAAATTGAAACTTCATCATATTCGCCATTTCCTCATCCATGGATACATCGCTGATTTTCTTTCTGCTATTATCGGAAGATTGAACCAGTATGTTTTGGCTGTTTGTATTGGTGGCAGCCTCCTGGCCTCTGGTTCCCATCTGCAGGATAATGGAATTATAGTACTCATCGGGACTCAAGTTTTGTGTTGTAGAGCCCAGCATTGCTTTATGCTTAAGGTTTCCCATTTCCCTGGCGACTTCATTATCACCTACGGCGGCTGTTTTGGAAGCAACAATATAATTTAAGTTTGTCATAATGTTGTCATTCAGCTTTATGTTGCTCAGTCCGAGGTTTCCACCTTTAATTGTAGAGAAGAAGTCCTGTCCGCTAATAGGCGGCGTCCCTACCATGGTTACTCCCGTCTTATGCAGGTTATTCACTTGCGTAGCCAGGTTCAGAACCAGATTATTCAGCAGTTTCTTCATCTCGGAAACACTCATTTTATTAACATCCGAAGGAAGTCCAGCGCTAGCCCCTGAACTCCCCGGGCATTCAAATTCATCTCCACGGGAATCCAGCAACCCTTTTATTATACCACTCTTAAAGGTTATCGCAGTATTGGTACCCTCCAGCTTCGGAACATAAAAAGGAGCATAAGTCGTACTTTTGTCAAGATAGATATCCGTACTGACCCCTCTGTTTACCAGAATGTTCCCTCCCAGTGTTATGTAGGTCCAGCCGCCTTGCATCTCCTGCACTTCAACATTGGCCAGCTTTGATAATTTATCGATGAGAAGATTCCGCTGATCTCTGAAATCGTTGGCATGATCACCATTGACCTCGTTTTGCATAATGGTCACATTCAGCTTCGCAATTTGCGATGTAATGTCATTCAGTTCGTTTACCCGAACCTTTATTTCCTCATTCAAATTCATCTGCATGTCGTCCAATTGTTTCCCTACATGATTGAACTGCTCAACCAGGGTAGAACTTCTCTGACGCACAAGAGCACGAATGGTGAGACTGGAGGGATCCTTTGAAAGCTCATGCCAGGAATCCCAGAATTGATTCATAACATTTTGGAGACCTCCGATATTTAAATCTCCATCCACTCCGGTCATAGGAGGATCTCCCAGTATGGTCTGCATGTCCTGAAAGGACTTATCCCGTGTTTCCCAATAGCCCAGTGCCGTATTCTCCCTTCGATAGATAGCATCCAGAAACGTATGGCGAATCTGCCGGGTTTGTTCAATCTGCGCTCCCAGCCCTACCTGAAATTTCCCACCTTCAGTTGTATAGCGGGATGTGGCAATAATAGCTTGCTGCCTCACATAGCCTGGAGTAGTTGCATTTGCCAAATTGTGACCGGTTACTATCAAGCTGCGTTCACTTACGTACATCCCCGACCTGGCTATCTCATAGCTCCCTAACATTGACCCCATTTCCTACCTCCAAAACAGTTACTTTACCCTATTTTTTAATTCACTATAATTTCATATCAAAAAGATTTCTTTTCCCCGGGTCATGTACCTGCCCGTTACCTCCGTAATTATTTCCGGTATCCGGGGCTCCTGCCATAATATTAATGGAAAAATTGATAAACTCCAGAGAATTCTTTATAAGCTTCGAGTTGGTATCATTGAGTTCCTTGAGTTCTCCCAAAATGCCGGTCAAATTTAACTGGTATTTCCGGAGTTCCTGTGCCTGTACCGGCTCCAGTCGGTTCACCAATTCCGACATGGTTATTTCTGAAGGGTTTATGTTCAACTGCTGGGCTATCTTATCAACAGCAGCTTCTCTTTGGCTTTCCAGACCACCCAGCTCCACAATAAGCTCCTGTTCCCTTTTCACCATGGTATCCAACTCGGTTACTTTTCCTTTGATTATAATATCGGTTTTATTCCTTGATAAACTTAACAGCTCATTGTAAATTTTCAATTCTTCGTTTAGAACATGTAGCAATGCATTTATATTATTATCCATTAAGAGCACCAACCTCTCAAGACTTGAAGGCTCTACCCCTGTTCTTCTGTGAAGGGGTGGCTTGATTTCGCTTCTGGAGCCACAAGCAGATGGGCTGTTACCCTCTGCGCTCCAGTTAATCTGAAAAATGAATTATCACGTACTTCCTAATAAGCAGATTTGCGGGATAACCACGTATCCCGCAAACTTTAGGATTTGTAAAAGTATAAGCAATTCCTTCGCAGCACCTTACTACACTTTTTTGTCCACAATGGACCTGGCGACCTTTTCTAGAATTTCGCGTCCCTTGACATCATATGTGCCCGATTCGTATTTTTTCTGAATCTCATTCACCTTATCCTGCCGAACATCCGGTGTTTCCTTGACTGCTTTTATTGCAGCCTGGTAATCCTTCGCCTGTGTAGAAAGTGACAGCACATCCTTTTTTCCCTTTACCGCAGAAGTCTGTTCAACCTTACCCACGCTTTTCTGCTTACCATAAACACCTGAAACCTTTGGGACGTCGCCCCAGATTTTCATTTATACCACTCGCTTTCACTAAAATTCCCTCAAAATTACTTCACCTATGTCTATCTCTTGTGCCTGAATACTTCATAGCAAAAGCTTTAAAAGCACTTGTCATCCTTTGTAACGTTCTATGTTGTTCTACCGCAGAAATTATAAGCAGAACAATGAAAAATCATTTCTGCGATTTATTTAGTCATAATTTATATCGGCAACTACCGAATATTATTAATATTATTTCCCCATTTTTTTGTTTCGACTACTTTTAATATAAAGCAAAAAGGGGTTCTGATGCTGCAGAATGCTGTATCACCAGGAACCCTCTCTTCTTTATGCAACTCATTTATTTCCCTCATCCTTGTTAAGATACCGCATCCCGATTCCTTTGGGAGTACCTTGCTTTCCGCTGGCCGCTGTATCCATGGAACGGGCCATACTTTTAAAGCCATGGGCCAAATCCTTTTCACATGCATCACAGAATCTACCGGTTTTTATCGACTTGCCACAGGACTCACATTCCAGTACAAAGTTGGGTTCATCACCTATAATCTCCAGCCTGCCGTCCTTTAAAAATCTCTTTATCTTTTCAACACTGATTTCCAACTCGGATGCAACCATGGACATCGCTGCCCCTGGGTTTTTGTAAAGATAGTCCTTTATCCTCTTGAAGTCCTCTTCATCCATGTCCTTGCACGCTTGGCACAGAGGAGCTCCCCCGATATAGTTAAAAATCTTCCCACATCTTTTACAATTTCTCACATCCGGCATACGCATACCTCCAAAACTTCTATAAATTAATATTTTCTACCTGAAGCAATAACAGCCGCAATGACCTTATCCGCACCTGCTTCCTTTAATATCCTGGCGCATTCCCCCACCGTGCTACCTGTTGTAAATACGTCATCTACCAGCACGATGTTCATACCCACTACAATATCCGGGTCGATCAGCATAAAAGCATCCTGTAAATTCCGATATCGGTCTTTCCGGTCCAATAACCGCTGACTGCGAGTATCCTTTACTTTTTTAAGGATTGCCGAGCAATCGGGCACTTGCCATTCTCTGCTAAGAACCCTGCCGATCAGAGCGGCTTGGTTATAGCCTCTTTTCATCTGCTTTTTTCTGTAGAGAGGAATACTTACCACCATGTCAATGGCTTCACAATCCATGACCTCTTCTACCTTACTGGCTAAAAGCCTGCCCAGTGTCCTGTAAAAGGAAGGCTTATTGTAAAACTTGAATTGAATCAAGGCCTTCTTTATAATGCCCGTATATTCACAAGCACAAACCACCTTATCACAGTACCTGTTCAAAAATATATTGTACTGCCCTTCGGCAGGTTGAAGAGGTAAAAACGGTATCTTCGCAAAACACTCCTCACATATATCTATATCGGCCTCCGGACGAATAATTTTACTGCAAAAAATACACTTTGTTGGAAAAATCAACCGGATAGTACTATTTAGCATACGTATTTTCACTCATCTCCAATATACGTGCAAGTTTTTCACCCAACCCGGAATGCCGAAGGGTTTCTCGCTGATTGCTGACCATCTCTCGAAGAGTTTCCTCCGTTCCTACCAGCACCACCAGATTTCTTGCCCTTGTAATGGCCGTATAAAGCAGATTCCGAGTCATTAGTACGGGGGGACCCGGAAAAAGAGGCATCACCACTACAGGAAATTCGCTTCCCTGGCTTTTATGAATGGTAATGGCAAAAGCAGGGTCTAATTCGTCAATAATGGTATAATCGTATTCCGCTACCTTATCATCGTCAAAAAGGACAACGATTTTCTGATCTTCATCATCAATCTGAGTAATTACGCCCATATCACCGTTAAATACACCGGTCCCCTCTATATCCTCCCGATCCAGCTTATACCATCGAAGATTGTAGTTATTCTTAATCTGCATGACTCTATCGCCCTCACGGTAAATAAAGCCACGGAACGCTTTCTCCCTTTTAGACCTTCCCTCCGGGTTCAACACCTTTTGAAGTTCGACATTCAAGTTTGTCACCCCTACAGTTCCTTTCCGGGTTGGAGTCAAGACCTGTATATGCCGCATGGGATCCAGGTTATAGGTGCTGGGAAGCCGTTTACTGCAAAGGCCGATCATAGTCTGGACAATATCTTCGGCATTTTTACGCGGCATAAAATAGAAATCCTTGTCCTTTGCGTTCAAGTGGGGATATTCCCCCTTGTTAATCCGATGAGCATTCACAGTAATCATACTTTCCTGGGCCTGCCGGAAAATCTCCGTTAACTTGACCGTTTTGATAACTCCGCTGGAAATGATATCTTTCAAAACGTTGCCCGCTCCGACCGACGGAAGCTGGTCCACATCACCTACCATGATAAGACGGGTTCCGGTTTCAATAGCTTTTAGCAGGTGGTTCATCACCAGCACATCGACCATGGACATTTCATCAATAATGACTACATCCGCTTCAATGGGGTTTTCTTCATTCCTGGCGAAGGTAAGGTCGTTTTCAGTACCCATATACCCAATCTCAAGGAGTCGATGGATGGTTTTTGCCTCGAAGCCGGTGGCTTCCGTCATTCTTTTAGCCGCTCTTCCGGTCGGCGCAGCAAGTGATACTTCATAGCCTTCCGCTGTGAGTATTTTTATAATGCTTTTAATGATTGTCGTTTTTCCTGTCCCGGGACCACCGGTAATAACCAATACCCCATTAAAGACGGCCTCCATAATGGCTGTTTTTTGCATATCCGCCAATAGAAGTCCCTCTTCCTGTTGGATCCGCTCCATGTACTCTTCCAGTTCCCCGGGGTCGCCTTTGAAATGTACTGTTGCCAGTTCCGACAGCTTTCTGCAGACTCCCAGTTCAGCATTATAAAAGGCGCTGAGATAAATTCTTGTTTCATTCTCCTGCTTTTCCATGTAGATGGACTTTTCCAGCAAAAGAAATACCAGCGCGTCATTGATATCTTCAACATTTATGTTTAGAAGCTGGGATGCGTATACCTTCAAGTTGCTGTCCGGAACATAGGTGTGCCCATTGGATGCCGCCTGGGCTAATACATACTTTATTCCGCTGCACAGCCTGTACTTGGAATGGGCGTCAATCCCCATCCTCATGGCAATACTGTCAGCGGTTTTAAAGCTGATACCAAAGATTTCATCCGCAAGCTTGTAGGGATTTTGCCGGATTTCTTCAATGGTAGTCGCACCGAAGACTTTGTATATCTTAGCCGCATAAGTCGGACTAATGCCATATTCCTGAAAGAACATAACCACTTTACGAAGTTCTCTTTGTTCCTCAAAAGCTTGTCCAATGCGCAGCGCCTTTTCCAGGCTGATTCCCTTGATTTCAGATAGTCTTTCAGGGCGAAATTGTATGATGTCCAGCGTTTCATTTTCAAAACGCTCTATAATCTTCGCAGCAGTAGCAGGGCCAATCCCCTTGATAACACCGGATGCCAGGTATTTTTCCAGAGCGTCAGGGGTATGGGGGAGCACCTTTTCGTATAGGTCTACCTTCAACTGCTTACCGTAATCCGGATGGGTAACCCATTTTCCTGTCACCTTCAAGGTCTCTCCTACACTGATGAACGGCATATACCCTACTATAGTTGTGGTTTCCTTTTCACTTCGAAGGTCACAAATCAAATACCCATTGATTTCATTGGCAAATATGATTTCCTCCACAGTTCCTTCAATTGTAATCAATCTTCTTTCACCCAGTTTCTATTGTTATACCGCACTCAGGCGCGATCTCTCCTTTACGGTTTTTCTCGCCTACAATAGTGCAGTTCATACTCCGCTCTCTTATTTATTATATAGAATATCTTACATTGTAGAAATCTAGTAGTCAACGGTTTTAGGGTTGGCAAAATTTCTGCAATGTAAGATATTTGGCAGTTTCCATAGCTATGGATAACGAACTTTAAAGTTAAATTTACTCCGCCGAAAACAATCCTATTGTATATAACTGCCGGCTGTTTTTCGGCTCCGATTTAGTAAGGTGTAAAGTTCGTTATCTATAACTGGCAAAGTATATATTTCAAGTATAGAGTATATCCCCCGGTGTGTCAAAGGGGTAAAGTTTCAGCTTGGTGAGTATAACACAAGAGTGGCAGGAGTTAGTTCTTCACAATAAATTACTGTGGTAATAACTGCCCCCTGCCACACTTCCTTGTTTCTATTTCTCCGTGTCTGCAATTACTTCCAGGTTCTCATAATCCTCTTGCAGTTTATGTAGTATTTTTAAAGTTTCATCTGTGGAACCCTTATCTATGACGACTACTTTCGTATTGGTATCCTTATCTCTGAAGAGTTCATCTTCAAAAATGCTGCGTATGATCCCTTCAATGGTCTCCTCCTGATTCTTTACAGATAGGACCAGCTTGTAGCTGGTTTTTCCCAGTCTAACCCGCAGGGCGAGAGAGTCAATCAGGTTTCCGATAGCAGTTATCAGACCATATAGAGCCATAACATATACAAGTGCCTCAAACAGCATAGCCAACATATATATCCCTCCCTGTATTTTCATAGTATGCAGAGAAGGCAAGAGGTGTGAAAAAAGGATGGTGTACAAGCTGCATTTACAGCTTGTACACCATCCTTAAAAGACATTGAGCAATACCTTATATTGTTTCAGCGTCCCTTTTGAGGAGTTCCGCTTTATCGGTCTTTTCCCAAGTGAGGTCCGCATTTTCTTTTCCAAAGTGACCGTAAGCTGCAGTCTGCTTGTAAATCGGCCTTCTCAGATCAAGAGACTGGATGATTCCTGCCGGTCTTAGATCAAAGTGCTTTTCAACCAGTGCAACCAGCTTCTCTTCCGATAGTTTTCCTGTTCCAAAGGTATCAATCAAGATGGAAACAGGTCTTGCAACACCGATGGCATAAGCGAGTTGTACTTCACATTTTCTTGCCAATCCGGCAGCCACGATGTTCTTTGCTACATAACGTGCTGCGTATGCAGCAGACCGGTCAACCTTTGTGGGGTCCTTGCCGGAGAATGCGCCGCCGCCATGTCTTGCGTATCCACCATAGGTGTCAACGATGATTTTTCTTCCTGTCAATCCGGAGTCACCCTGAGGTCCTCCCACTACGAATCTACCTGTCGGGTTGATAAGGAAACGAGTCTTTGCATCCACCAATTCTGCTGGCAGAACAGGTTTTATGACATGTTCCAGAAGATCCTTTTCAATAGTATCATGATCTACTTCAGGTCCGTGCTGCGTAGAAATAACAACCGTATCAATCCTTACAGGCTTGTCATCTTCGTACTCAACTGTAACCTGGGATTTACCGTCGGGCCTCAAGTATTCAAGGGTTCCATTTTTCCTCACATCCGTCAATCTCTTTGCCAGCTTGTGAGCCAGTGAGATCGGCATCGGCATGAGTTCCGGTGTCTCGTCGCAGGCGAAACCAAACATCATACCCTGGTCTCCGGCACCGATTGCTTCAATCTGAGCATCTGTCATTTCGCCGGTTCTTGCCTCCAATGCTTTATCTACACCCATTGCTATATCAGGAGACTGCTCATCGATTGAAGTCAAAACCGCACAAGTATCACAGTCAAAACCGTATTTTGCCCTGTCATAGCCGATTCCACGAATTGTTTCCCTAACAATTTTCGGAATGTCTACATAGCATTTTGTTGTAATTTCACCCATTACAAGCACAAGACCTGTAGTTACAGACGTCTCGCAGGCAACTCTGGCCATTGGGTCCTGAGCAAAGATTGCATCAAGCACTGAGTCCGAGATTTGGTCGCAGATTTTATCCGGATGTCCCTCAGTAACTGACTCTGAAGTAAATAATTTTCTTGCCATCAGATGTTCCTCCTAAACTTTAATAACTTTTTTGCATAAATAAAAACCTCTTCACGAAGAGGTTCTATAATCGTTCCTCCTCATCTGTCAGGATAAATATCCTGTGGAATTGGCACCGCTGCATTACGCCGGTTGCCGGGTTTCATAGGGCCGAGTCCCTCCACCTCTCTTGATAAGGCATTTTTATTCGGTTTTTCACTTATAATGTAACATAGATGACAGGGTACGTCAAGTAAAATTTTTACATTTGTAAATTTTTAGTATTTCCTCACTTTTATTGTCTGCCACATATGTCTTGTCTCTATTTTTAGCTTTTCCACAAAAGGAATCTGTACACATGCAATGGTTACGCCATTTTCCGCAGACTTCCAACTATATTTTGTTAACCGGGTATATGTTTTTTACGGAAAACTCTAGTAGAGTAGGTCAGAGGGAAATTAAATAGCTTTTCCCTCTTTCCCCTTCATCAAACCGTGCATGCGATTTT
>ENA-OFCE01000057-OFCE01000057.1-metagenomes-genome-assembly--contig:-NODE-57-length-85672-cov-6.421213_pt1 | contig 85672 bp, 101 predicted proteins | sample MGYA00153388_OFCE01 | MGnify analysis MGYA00153388
TGCGGCTGGTGCTTCAGCCAAATCAGGTGCACCGGCAGACGCAGTTCGTTTTTGGTATTTTTAAATTTCAGGCGGATCAACCGGCCCTGTTCCAGCAACGGCGCAGTTAACGACAGCGGAAAGTTGCCCCACCCCAGCCCGGCTTCCACCATGCTTAACGCCATCGGCAAACTGTCAGTACGCCAGAAAGATTCCGCTACCTGTGGACGTTTATCGGCCATAGGTAAATCCCGGCTGGCCACCATGATCTGCCGCACGTTGACCAGTTCCTCCAGAAACAACTCGGCACCGCCAGCGCCCAGGGCTAAATGTTGCGCCGCAATGGTTGCCACCAACGACTCGCTACCCACATAGTGAAAATGTTCCTGGCTGTTAACGTCCAGCCCGCCGAATGCCAGGCACAGGCTGACCCGCTGTTGATGCAGCATATGCAAAACATCATCTTGTGGGGCAGTCAGCACCTCGATATCCAACAGCGGGTAGCGTTCCGCCAACGCTTTCACCGCCGCCAATAGACCGCTGCTGTTGATATCAGATGCCACACCGATCGACAGCCTGCTTTCCAACCCTTGAGAAAGCTCAATGGCGTGGTTCTGCAGCTGCTTGAGCTGCTCGGCAATCAAGCGCGCGTGGGGAGCCAGTGCCAATGCCAGCGCGGTGGGCACCGGTTCACGGTGCGAGCGGTCAAACAGCTGAAAACCCAGCTCCGCCTCCATATTGGCGATCCCCATGCTGACCGCCGAAGGCACCCGCCGCAATGCCCTGGCTGCCGCCGAGAATGAGCCGCGATCCAACACGGCCAAAAACAGTTCGATATTGTCACTGGAAAAATTCATCGCCTCACCTGTCAGTAAAACTGACAGCTCCTGACTTTTTCTATCAATAGCATTGACGTTATCTTACGCATCGGGTTGCCGGACGTCATCAGGCACGAAAAATAAAGCAGGAGAAAAGCATGCAAGGCGTGAAACGCAAACTGGTCTATGTGACCGCTTATGAAGTTATCGGTATGGTCATTTCGGCCCTTGGGTTGGCACTACTCTCCGGCTCCGCCCCGAGCAGCACCGGGCCGTTGGCGGTGATCATCACCACCATCGCCGTCACTTGGAACCTGATTTACAACTACTTGTACGAATTCTGGGAAAGCCGCCAGGCATCACGCACCCGCACGCTGAAGCGCCGCATTCTGCACGCGGTGGGCTTCCAACTGACGCTGGTGGTTTACCTGATCCCACTGATCGCCTGGTGGATGGAGATTTCCCTGCTGCAGGCCTTGCTGCTGGATATGGCGCTGATCGTGATTATTCCCTGCTATACCTTTGTATTTAACTGGGCATTCGACAAAATATTCGGGCTGCCGACCTCAGCTCTGCCTGCCGCCGAATCGGCCTGAGTGACACCCTCTTCCTCTGAACCGCAGTTTTTTTGCCTCAATTCCTTAGAACGGGTAGCATGCCTCGCCGTTATTTAACGGCGCTGGTATCAACCATAAACTGCGGAATGTTGCCATGACCTCATTCCCATGATGCAAACAGACAGGAACAGGACGAATAATGCACTCAGAGAAAACGACTGCACATGACAAGCAGGCGGCCAGAAAACGTTGGTTGGACTCACACGAGTCCGGTTACCACAAAAGCATGGGTAAACGGCAGATACAGATGATCGCCATTGGGGGCTCAATCGGCACTGGCCTATTCCTTGGCACCGGCGCACGTCTACAGATGGCGGGTCCGGCACTGGCGCTGGTGTATCTGGTATGTGGCGTGTTTTCTTTTTTCATCCTACGCGCCTTGGGCGAGCTGGTATTACACCGCCCATCCAGCGGCAGTTTCGTTTCCTATGCACGCGAATTTCTCGGTGAAAAGGCCTCTTACGTTGCAGGCTGGATGTACTTTCTTAATTGGGCGATGACCGGCATTGTCGATATCACCGCCGTAGCGCTGTATATGCATTATTGGGGTACCTTCGCCGAGGTTCCCCAGTGGCTGTTTGCGTTGGGAGCGCTTGGGATTGTGGCTACCATGAATATGATCGGCGTGAAATGGTTCGCCGAAATGGAGTTCTGGTTTGCGTTGATCAAGGTCGCCGCCATCTCTCTGTTCCTGGTCGTGGGGGTCATCTTCCTTGGCGTCGGCACACCGGTAGCGGGTAATACAACCGGTATCCACCTGATCACCGATAACGGCGGCATGTTCCCACACGGTCTGTTGCCTGCTTTGGTATTGGTACAAGGGGTGATTTTCGCCTTTGCCGGTATCGAACTGATAGGCACCGCCGCTGGCGAGTGTAAAGATCCGGAAAAAATGATGCCAAAAGCGATCAACAGCGTGATCTGGCGTATCGGTTTGTTCTATGTCGGCTCGGTGGTACTGCTGGTTTTGCTGTTACCCTGGAACGCCTATCAGGCTGGGCAAAGCCCGTTTGTCACCTTCTTTTCCAAGCTTGGCGTACCCTACATCGGTACCATCATGAATATCGTGGTGCTGACCGCCGCCCTTTCCAGCCTGAACTCTGGCCTGTACTCAACCGGTCGTATCCTGCGCTCACTCTCCATGGGGGGATCAGCACCAAAGCTGATGGCTAAAATGAGCAGCCAGCAGGTACCTTACGCCGGTATTCTGGTGACCTGCGGCATCTATGTGATTGGCGTGGTGCTGAATTATCTGGTGCCATCGCAGGTGTTCGAGATCGTGCTGAATATCGCTTCGCTGGGCATCATCTGCTCTTGGGCGTTTATTATCGTTTGCCAGATGCAACTGCGTAAGGCGATCAAGGCGGGGAAAGCCAAACCGGTGGCGTTTAAAATGCCAGGAGCACCGGTCACCTCGTGGCTGACGCTGTTGTTCCTGTTCGCGGTGGTGATCATGATGGCCTTTGATTACCCGAACGGCACCTGGACTATTGCCACCATTCCAGTGCTGGCCGTGTTACTGCTACTTGGCTGGTTTGGCCTGCGCAAGCGTGCTGCACAGGTGAAGCTTGAACAACAGGCTCACGAGCAACACAGCGGCCAATAAGTTAATCCTTATCGGGTTTACCCAGCACTTTCGCTGGGTAAACCTGGCGACGACACGAAGTGGCATCTTTAATTACAGTTCACCCATAGAAAATCAGAATGAGCTCTGCTGACGATTTCTTGCAAAGTTACACCTTGGCCAGAGAGCGCAGCATGCCGCGCCCACCAGCGGTTTACTGCGCCGTATAACCGCCATCAATGCTGTAAAAGGCTCCGGTGGTAAAACTGCTGTCTGTAGAAAGCAAAAAAACCACCGTTTTCGCTACCTCTTCACGCGTAGCCATACGCCCCATCGGATGGGAGGCAGCCATTTTCTCCCGCACCAAGGCTGGTAATCTGGCCATCGAAGGCGTATCGACATAACCAGGCCCGACGGCGTTGATGCGTATCCCCCGATCGGCAAACTCCAGAGCGGCGGCCCTCGTCAAACCGATAATGCCGTGCTTGGCCGCGGTATAAGGCGCAATACCGGCAATGCCGACTATGCCATTGGCGGAAGAGAGGTTCACTACCGCGCCACCGCCTGCTGCCACAATAGCGGGCAACCCGTACTTCATCCCATAGAAGGTGCCGCTGAGATCGGTTTCAATCACCGCGTGCCAATCATCAATGGAATATTCATTCAGCGGCACATCGTGCGGCCCGGTAATACCGGCATTGTTGACCAGCAGATGCAATTGCCCGCCAAGGGCCAGCGTTTGCGCTACCGCACTGCGCACCGATTCAGGATCGCGAGCATCCATCACTAACGGAAATACCGATTTGCCTGTCGGATCCATACGTTGTGCCGTTGCTACCAGTCTTGCGCGATTTCTGGCGGTGATCGCTACCTTCGCTCCGCGATCGACCAACTCTTGAGCAATAGCTTCACCAATACCAGTGGAAGCACCGGTCACCAACGCCACTTTACCCGTAAAATCTTGCATAACGCCTCCCGATAACTCTAGTGAGGCGTTCAGGATAAGGTTTGGGCATGACAGTTTCTGGCAGTGGCTATCCGCCAAAAGGTGCTGGAGCGTCACCACCCAGGTCACAGCCTGGCAAAAGGATATACAAAAAAGCCCTGACAATATTTGCCAGGGCTTTTAGGTTACTGCATTTTTAAAATTCAACATTAATCAACTTACTAACTGGGTACTACTTTCGATACTGCTTAAAATGTACTTGTTTATCACAGATAATATTGGGTATTGAAAAGCTAACTACATCCTCCCCTATACTGGCTGATTTAAAAATTCGACTTACCTACCTCACAATAATTAGCCGAGATAAAGCAAGCTAAACTGGTACATTCCCCCTCGCGATATAAACTTTTGACGCATGGCTTTACTTTCATTGCAACAAACTTACAGGATAAAATTAACAAGTTGCAACATTAACACTTGAGAAACAGAGCCTTACATCATCGCGTTATGGTACACACCCTGCGATCGTCGGTACTGACTACGTGGCCTTAAAGCATTGTCGTTTGAGTCCGAACTGGCTACTCAACGACGACTTCCCCATACAACAGAACTTCGTGGCCTTTATCGCATATCACTAAACAACTTATTAAAGATAACCTTTCAATCTGTTATTTAGCTAAGCAGCTAACTATCAATTTCCTGCTGCTGGATACTAATCTACGACTTTTTCAAACTATGTCAATACTGTTTTTAACAACATACGTTTATTCGCTAAATCGCTAATTTTAAACGGAGTGAAATCGATTAGCGTTTACCTTGCTGGTTAATTACAGACGGCTCTCACATGCTTGCAAGCTCGGTGGCCACGACCTGTCAGGAAGACGAGGGTAACGCAATGGCACAAGCGGCTCTTTTCAGCACCGCACATATTGCTTCCCCGACTGCCACAATTCCCGCTAATTTATGCAAAATTTCCCGTATAGCGAGAATTCCGGTGGACATACCACGCTACCTGCAACACATCGGCTTCACAGGCACACCACAGGCCGATCTGCAAACTCTGCAACAGCTGCATCACTGCCATATGCTGGCGGTGCCCTTCGAGAATTTGAGCATTATCTATCATCAGGGAATCGATCTTAGCGAGGCCGGGCTGTTCAGCAAAATCGTCGAGCATAATCGCGGGGGGTTTTGCTATGAATTGAACCGGATATTCGCCCTGCTGTTGCAGCAGCTCGGCTTTCAGGTGGCGTTTATTTCCGGGGAAATCCATGCCAGAGACGGCTCTTTTGGCCCGCCATTTGACCATATGGCGCTGGTGGTGACCCTGGATCAGCCGTATCTGGTCGATGTAGGGTTTGGCGATTCTTTCCTCGCCCCGCTGAAAATCACCACCACCGATCAACAACCACAGGCCAGCGGCACCTTTCATCTTGAGCAAGACGGTGAGTGGTATCATCTGGAGCGCCGCAACGGCGATCGGACCTCCCACGCCAAGACGCTTTATCGCTTTACCCTGCAACCCCGGCAGCCGGAAGAATTTAACGACATGTGCCACTATCACAGCACTTCCCCACTGTCGCACTTTACCCAAAAGCTGGTGTGCTCCCGCCCCACAGAGGATGGCCGCATCACCCTCAGCGAGTTAAAGCTGATCGTGACTCAAGACCATCACCGTAAGGAGTCTACGCTGCATTCGGAGGAAGAACGGTTGGAGGCGTTGCGGCACTATTTCGCCATTGAACTAAGGAGTTAGCGGCAAATCACTCGCGCAATATCCTTGGAGTTGTTTAACGTGCGGATCTCGGTAAACAGCTCCGTGGCTTCCTGATACTCTTTGCGCAGGTAGCTGAGCCACTGTTTGATACGGGCAACGTGGTATAAACCGGTATCGCCCTGCTTTTCCAGATGCACATACTTTTGCAATAGCTGCACCACCTGCGGCCAAGGCATACGCGGTTCGTTATATTTCACCACCCGGCTCAGGTTGGGGATGTTCAACGCCCCACGGCCCAGCATTACCGCATCGCAGCCGGTGGCCTGCATACAGGCCTGCGCACTTTGATAGTCCCAGATTTCCCCGTTGGCAATCACCGGGATGGTCAAACGCTGGCGGATCTCACCGATCGCCTGCCAGTTGATGCGATCGGCTTTATAACCGTCCTCTTTGGTACGGCCATGGATGGTGATTTCGGTCGCACCCGCTTGCTGCACCGCATCGGCAATTTCAAAGCTGCGGGAATCTGAATCCCAACCCAAGCGCACTTTTACCGTCACCGGCAGATGCGCTGGCACCGCGGCGCGCATCGCTTTGGCACCCTGATAAATCAGTTCGGGATCTTTGAGCAAGGTGGCCCCGCCGCCGCTGCCGTTGACATGTTTGGACGGGCAACCGCAGTTCAGATCGACACCGTAAGAACCCAGTTCGACTGCCTGAGCAGCGTTTTCCGCCAGCCATTCGGGATACTGGCCCAGCAGTTGCACCCGCACCTGGGTGCCGGATGGCGTTCTGCTGGCATGATGCAGTTCTGGGCATAGCCGGTAGAAGGATTTGGCCGGCAGCCGCTGATCGATCACCCGCAGGAATTCGGTGATGCAGAGATCGTAATCGTTCACCTCGGTGAGCAATTCCCGCACCAGAGAGTCGAGTACCCCCTCCATTGGAGCCAATAATACGCGCATGCCTACCCCTGCAATCAAAGAGGGCGCAATGATACGGGCGAAAGGCGGTGCCAACAAGCCTCCCGCAGATAAAATTAGCCTAGCTTGCGCAGCGGCTCGCCGGCAATAAACGCCTGGATATCGGCAATCGCTTCCCGGAAATAGGTGCGGTAGTTATCATCCGCCACATAGCCCACATGCGGCGTAGCCAGCACGTTGGGCAAGCGGCGCAATGGGTGATCGGCTGGTAGTGGCTCAACTTCAAACACGTCCAGCCCGGCACCGGCGATCTGCCCGGTTTGCAGTGCTTCAACCAGGGCTTGCTGATCGACAATCGCTGCGCGCGAGGTGTTAATCAGGAAAGCGCTGTTTTTCATCTGCGCCAGCGCCTGACGGTCGATCAGCCCACGGCTGCGATCGCTTAACACCAGATGCACCGAAACAAAGTCACTCGCTGCCAGTAACGCCTGTTTTGACTCGGCAAGTTGCACGCCGAATTCCTGTGCTCTTTCAGCCGTCAGATTTTGGCTCCAGGCCACGACGTTCATGCCAAACGCCTGCGCTACCTTCGCCATCTGGCCGCCGATCTTGCCCAGCCCCAGTAGGCCTAACGTTTTGCCATGCAAGGTGATACCAACATGTTGCTGCCAAGGCCCGTTGGCACGCAATCCGCTGCTTTCAGCCACCAGATGCTTGGCCAAGCCGAGGATTAGCGCCCAGGTCAGTTCCATCGGCGCTTCAGAGCCGCTGGCGGTGCCGCAAACGGTAACACCATGCCGAGCTGCCGCTGGCAGATCGATCGAAGCGTTGCGCATGCCTGAGGTGATCAGCAATTGCAGTTTTGGCAAACGGCAGAGCAATGCGGCGGTGAACGGCGTACGCTCTCGCATAATCACCACGATCTCGCAGTCGTTGATACGGCTCACCAGTTGGTCTTCATCGTCAATATGCTCACGCAGGGAGAAGACCTCAACCTGCTCGCCAAGGACGGACCAATCTGCCATCGTCAGCGCTACACCTTGGTAATCATCAAGAATTGCACACTTCAATTTCATCGGTAACTCCTGGAAGACAGGCGAAAAAAAACCGCCAATAATTGGCGGTTCAGTATAGATCAACTAAATACCCGTCGTCTTTCAAGCCGCAGCGTTGTTACCTGCACTTGCCCACCCCAGTCATTTACAATAGTAAACTCCTGGGGATGGGCAAGCTTGTCGCCTAGCTGCGGCTTGAAATCCATAGGGTATAGAAGGTTACTCAGACGGTTTACGGCTATGCGGACGGCGCGATGGAGCACCTGAACGTGGTTTGCCGTCACCCTGCGGGCGAGCACTGCCGCCGCCGCGATTTTCACGCTGACCGCCGCCATTGCCACTACGCTGGCCGCCACCGTTACCGGTACGCGGAGCGCCGCCGCCGTTGCCACGTGGAGCACCACGGCCACCACCAGCCTGACGGCCATTGATGATCGGTTCAGCTTTGATGCTTGGGTCCGGCTCATAGCCTGGCAGGGCAATGCGTGGAATTTCACGCTTGAGCAGGCGCTCAATATCACGCAGCAGTTTGTGCTCATCCACACAGACCAACGAGATCGCCTCACCGGTACGTTCGGCACGGCCGGTACGGCCAATGCGGTGGACGTAATCTTCCGGTACGTTTGGCAGTTCGTAGTTCACTACGTGTGGCAACTGATCGATATCCAGGCCACGTGCAGCGATGTCTGTTGCTACCAGCACGCGGATTTTGCCATCTTTAAAGTCGGCGAGTGCGCGGGTACGTGCGCCCTGGCTTTTGTTACCGTGGATAGCGGCAGCGGTGATGCCATCTTTATTCAGCTGTTCGGCCAAATGGTTGGCACCGTGCTTGGTACGGTTAAATACCAGCACCTGCTTCCAGTCACCTTCGCCGATCATCTGGGAAAGCAGTTCACGCTTGCGCTTCTTATCAACAAAGTGAACGCTCTGTTCAATTTGCTCAGATGCGGTATTGCGGCGAGCCACTTCTACCGAGGCCGGGTTGGTCAGCAGTTTACTGGCCAGCCCTTTGATCTCATCAGAGAAGGTCGCGGAGAACAGCAGGTTCTGACGCTTGGCAGGCAGCTTGGACAGCACGCGGCGGATATCATGGATAAAGCCCATATCCAGCATGCGGTCGGCTTCGTCCAGCACCAGAATTTCAATTTTGGACAGATCAACCGCGTTCTGATGTTCCAGATCCAGCAGGCGACCTGGCGTTGCCACCAGGATATCGACGCCGCCGCGCAGCTTCATCATCTGCGGGTTGATGCTCACACCACCAAACACCACCAGCGAACGCAGGCGCAGGTGTTTGCTGTAAGCCTCAACGTTTTCACCGATTTGTGCAGCCAGTTCACGGGTTGGCGTCAGGATCAACGCGCGCACCGGGCGGCGGCCTTTGATTGGGTGATCGTGTTTGCTCAGCAGCTGTAATAGCGGCAAGGTAAAACCAGCTGTTTTACCGGTGCCGGTCTGGGCGCTGGCCATCAGGTCACGGCCTGCCAATACCACCGGGATTGCCTGGCGTTGAATTGGCGTAGGTTCGCGATAGCCCTGTTCTTCAACAGCGCGCAGAATTTCAGCACTTAAGCCGAGGGTTTCAAATGACATAGTAGAGAAAAACTCCAGATCCCCCCTAACCTAAACAAATGTTCGGTGCAGTTTCCGGGAGGATTATCAGACGGGGCATAAGGAGGTACTCGCACTTTTTTGCGGCACATCCTCGGCATGACCTCGAGGGATTGGCACAAACTGCAGTGCACCAAGCGCGAGAGTGTAGCAGAAATCTAACAAGAAAAGGCAATTTTACGTGTTCACAGCACTTTTCGCCGAGCAAGCTCACGGAAAAGCAAAATGTTCTGGCCTGTGGTTTACATTTTAACCCGCCCGGCCTAAAGTTAATCATATGATTGATTAACTTTTCGGGTAAACCCATGTCCTCTGCAGAAAACCCGCCGCTAAGCCCTCTCAAACGGGGTGAGCAAGCGCGCCAACAACTGCTCACCGCCGCGATCGAAGTGTTCGGCGAATATGGCCTTTCGGGTGCCACCACGCGGCAAATCGCCCAGCGTGCTGGGCAAAACATTGCCGCCATCACCTATTACTTCAACTCGAAAGAGGGGTTATATCTGGCGGTAGCCCAGTGGATTGCCGACTTTATCCAGCAAAGCTTCCGCCCACTGAGCGAAGAAATCGAACGTTTCTATCAACTGCCGGCAGAGCAACGCCAGCCGGAACACTACCTGTACCATCTCAAAAGCGGGTTGCTGGCCTTCAGCCAACTGATGACCGAGCCCCATACGCTCAACCTGAGCAAGATTATGTCTCGCGAACAGCTTTCACCAACCGATGCCTACCCGCTGATCCATCAGCAGGTAATAGCCCCGCTGCATCACTTACTGTGTCGCCTGTTGGCGGGCTATACCGGCATCGATGCGCGCTCCACCAAAATCATCTTGCATACCCATGCGCTGATCGGTGAGGTGCTGGCATTCCGCGTTGGCCGGGAAACCCTGCTACGTCAGGCAGGCTGGCATCAGATCGCGGCAGAAGAAGCCAAGCAGATTAGCGAGGTGCTGGCCGAACATATCGACATTCTGGTTAACGGGCTACGCCAGCGTTACGCCGTCTAACTTTCCGTCTTGCGAGTAAGGAATAGTATGAACAAGAAAAGAGTTGCCATTGTGGGTGTAGCGATCGTGCTGATCGCCGCTGCGGCCTATGGTTTCTGGTCTTACCAACGCCAGCAGGACAAGCCTTTGACGTTGTATGGCAATGTGGATATCCGCACGGTCAACCTGGGTTTCCGCGTTAATGGCCGGTTGGCCTCACTGGCGGTAGACGAAGGGGACAGCGTGCAACAGGGGCAGTTGCTGGGCAAACTGGACGATGCCCCTTACCAGAACGCGTTGCTACAGGCACAGGCCAACGTTGCCAGCGCCAAAGCCAAGCTGGATTTATTGCAGGCAGGCTACCGCAACGAGGAGATTGCCCAGGTGCGATCCGAAGTAGCCCAACGGCAGTCGGCCTTTAGCTATGCCAACAGCTTCTTCCAACGTCAGCAGGGATTATGGGCGAAAAAGGCTACTTCAGCCGATGCCCTGGAAGATGCCCGCACCGCGCGTAATCAGGCACAGGCAAATTTGCAGGCGTCGAAAGACAAACTGTCGCAATACCTGACCGGTAACCGCCCGCAGGAAATCGAAGAAGCCAACGCCAATCTGGCACTAGCCGAGGCGGCACTGGCGCAGGCCCAGTTGGATCTGCATGACACCACCCTGCTCTCTCCGTCCGTTGGTACGGTAATGACGCGAGCCGTGGAGCCAGGCACCATGCTCAGCGCTGGCAGCACAGTGTTTACCCTATCGTTGACGCGGCCGGTATGGGTTCGTGCCTACATCAATGAAGCCAGCCTGGGTAGCGCTACGCCAGGTACCGAAGTCTTGATCGAGACCGACAGCCGCCCTGGCAAGCCTTATCACGGCAAGATCGGCTTTGTTTCCCCCACCGCGGAGTTCACCCCCAAAAGCGTAGAAACGCCGGATCTGCGTACCGATCTGGTCTACCGCCTGCGGATCATCGTCAACGATGCCGATGATGCCTTGCGTCAGGGGATGCCGGTTACCGTCCATTTCACACAACCGTAAGGAACCGTGATGGCACAGGCACATACGATTGAACTGGTTGCGTTGGAAAAACGCTTTCCATCACTCGATAAACCGGCGGTGGCCAGCCTGACGACCACGTTGCGCAGTGGCGCGGTGACCGGGCTGGTTGGCCCCGATGGCGCGGGCAAAACTACCCTGCTGCGCATGTTGGCAGGATTGCTGCTACCCAGCAGCGGCAAGCTGACCGTCGCCGGGTTGGATCCGATCGCACAGGATCGCCAGTTGCACGCCATTCTCGGTTATATGCCGCAAAAGTTCGGGCTGTATGAAGATCTGACGGTGATGGAAAATCTCACGCTGTATGCCGATCTGCGCGGAGTCACCGGCGATCTGCGTAAGCAAACCTTTGAGCGGTTGCTGACGTTTACCGATCTGACCCGCTTTACCGAACGGCTGGCGGGCAAGCTTTCCGGCGGGATGAAGCAAAAGCTCGGGCTGGCCTGTACGCTGCTTGGCCAACCCCAGGTGTTGCTGCTGGATGAGCCCGGCGTCGGCGTCGATCCCATTTCACGTCGTGAACTGTGGCGAATGGTGCATGAGCTGGCCAACGACGGCATGCTGATCCTGTGGAGTACCTCCTATCTCGACGAAGCCGAGCAGTGCCGCGAAGTGCTGCTGATGAACGAAGGCGAGTTGCTGTTCAGCGGCGCGCCACAGGATCTTACCCAGCGTATGGCTGGCCGCACCATCCTGATCGATACCCCAGCCGGTAGCCACCGGGCGCTGTTGCAACGGGCGATCTGTCTGCCTGCGGTTAGCGACGGTGTGATCCAGGGGAAATATCTGCGGCTGATCCTCAAGCCGGGTGAAGATCACCAGCAAGTATTGCGGGATCTGGATCTGCCACAGGCCGAATTAACCGAAGCCGATCCGCGTTTTGAGGATGCGTTTATCGATCTGCTGGGCGGCGGCCCGAACAGCAAATCCGCCCTGGCCGAGATCATGCCTACGGTAACGGGCGACAGCTCGGAAACGGTGATTGAGGCGCAAGGGTTGACCAAAAAATTCGGCGATTTTGCGGCAACCGATCATGTAGATTTCAAAGTGCAACGCGGCGAGATTTTTGGCCTGCTTGGCCCCAACGGCGCGGGTAAATCCACCACCTTCAAGATGATGTGTGGCCTGCTGGTGCCTAGCGATGGCAAAGCACTGGTGCTGGGTATGGATCTAAAAACCAGCTCGGGAAAAGCGCGCCAGCATCTGGGTTATATGGCGCAGAAATTTTCGCTGTATGGCAACCTGACGGTGGCCCAGAACCTGAAATTTTTCTCCGGCGTTTATGGGCTGAGCGGCAAGAGCCAGCGCGATAAAATTGACGAGATGTCTCGCGCCTTCAACTTCGCCCCGATCCTCAACCAAACGCCGGATTCGCTACCGCTCGGCTTCAAACAGCGGCTGGCGCTGGCCTGTGCGCTGATGCATGAGCCAGATATTCTGTTTCTTGATGAGCCCACCTCGGGCGTCGATCCCCTGACCCGGCGCGAGTTCTGGTTGCACATCAACGGCATGGTGGATAAAGGTGTGACGGTGATGGTCACCACCCACTTTATGGATGAAGCGGAATACTGCGATCGTATCGGCCTGGTGTATCGCGGCAAAATCATCGCAGCCGGTACGCCGGACGATCTCAAGCAGCAGATAGCCAGCGAGCAAAACCCCAACCCTTCGATGGAAGAGGCGTTTATCGAACTGGTGCAGGGCTACGATCGGGAGGAGACAGCATGAGCAACGACAATGGCTTTTCCTGGCGGCGGCTGCGGGCACTGTGCCTGAAAGAAACCCGGCAGATATTGCGCGATCCGAGCAGTGGACTGATTGCCTTCGTCATTCCGTTGATGCTGCTGTTTATCTTTGGCTACGGCATCAACCTGGATTCCAGCAAGCTGCGGCTGGGGATCCTGATGGAACAGCAAAGCGAAGAGGCCCGCGATCTGGCCAATGCCTTTATCGGCTCACCCTATATTGAACCGACCGTCAGCGATAACCGCCAGCAGTTGATCCAGATGATGCAGGCTGGCAGCATCCGCGGCCTGGTGGTGATCCCCAGCGATTTTGCCGAGCATTTGGCAAGGCCTAACGACCGCGCTCCGTTGCAGGTGATTACTGACGGCAGCGAGCCCAATACCGCCAACTTTGTGCAAGGCTATACCCAAGGGATCTGGCAAATCTGGCAGCAGCAGCGTGCCACCGATCTCGGGCGTGATGACAAGCCGCTGATTGAAGTCCAGATGCGCTACTGGTTTAACCCGGCGGCCATCAGCCAGCACTTTATTATTCCGGGGGCTATTACCATTATCATGACGGTGATCGGTGCCATTCTGACCTCGTTGGTGATCGCCCGCGAATGGGAGCGTGGCACCATGGAGGCGCTGCTTTCTACCCAGGTCACGCGCAGCGAACTGCTGCTGTCCAAACTGGTGCCGTACTATTTCCTGGGTATGATCGCCATGGTGCTGTGTATGGTGGTTTCAGTATTTGTACTCGGCGTGCCCTACCGTGGCTCCCTGCTGCTGCTGTTCGTGATCAGCAGTCTGTTCCTGGCCAGCACGCTCGGCATGGGGCTGTTAATCTCGACCATCACCCGCAACCAGTTTAACGCGGCAATGGTGGCCCTGAACGCCGCCTTTTTACCGTCAATTATGCTGTCTGGATTTATCTTCCAGATCGACAGCATGCCCGCCGTGGTACGTGCGGTGACCTATATCATTCCGGCGCGCTACTTTGTCAGTACGCTGCAAACGCTGTTCCTGGCGGGCAATATCGGCACCGTGCTGGTGATTAACCTGCTGTTTTTGATCGCCTCGGCGGTGGTGTTTATCGGCCTGACGGCCTGGAAAACCCAGCGGCGGCTGGATTAAGGGGAAGCCATGTTTCACCGTCTCTGGACGTTGATTGTTAAAGAAATGCAGTCGCTACTGCGCGATCCACAGACCCGCGCGATCCTGATTATGCCGGTGTTGTTGCAGGTGGTGCTGTTCCCGTTTGCCGCCACGCTGGAAGTCACCAACGCCACCATCGCGGTGTACAGTGAGGACAGCGGCCAGCACTCCATTGAGCTGACTCAGCGCCTTGCCAAGGCCAAAGCCTTTTCTCACGTGCTGTTGTTACGCAGCCCGCAGGAGATTAGAACCACCATTGATAATCAGAAGGCGCTGCTGCTGGTCCGCTTCCCGGCCAACTTCTCACGGGATATCGCCAGCGGTAATACCGCGCCGTTGCAGCTGATCCTCGATGGCCGTAACTCCAACAGCGCGCAGATCGCCGCCAACTATGTGCAACAGATCGTGCAGGACTACCAGAATGAGCTGATTGGGCAGCGTACCAAGCCCAACAACAGCGAACTGGTGGTACGTAACTGGTATAACCCGAATCTGGACTACAAATGGTTCGTGGTGCCTTCACTGATCGCGATGATCACTACCATCGGCGTATTGATCGTTACCTCACTTTCCGTCGCGCGTGAACGTGAGCAAGGCACGTTAGAGCAGTTATTGGTTTCGCCTTTAACCACCTGGCAGATCTTTATTGGCAAAGCGGTACCGGCCCTGATCATTGCCACCTTCCAGGCTTCGATCGTGCTGCTGATCGGTATCTTTGCCTATCAGATCCCGTTTGCCGGTTCGTTGCTGCTGTTCTACGGCACCATGCTGGTTTACGGGCTGTCTTTGGTGGGCTTCGGGCTGCTGATTTCTTCGCTGTGCGCGACGCAGCAGCAGGCGTTTATCGGGGTGTTTGTGTTTATGATGCCGGCGATACTGCTTTCTGGCTATGTCTCGCCGGTGGAGAATATGCCGGTTTGGCTTCAGCATCTCACCTGGGCCAACCCTATCCGCCACTTCACCGATATCACCAAGCAGATCTACCTCAAGGATGCCGGTTTCGGCATTATCTGGCACAGCCTGTGGCCATTACTGGTGATCACCGCCACCACCGGCAGCGCGGCCTATGCCATGTTCAGACGGAAGATTGCCTGAATTTCGGGCGTAAAAAAACCGACGGGTGAGGTCGGTTTTTTTACTTTCCGGCACTGAGTTGGTGGCTCTAGCCGGGGTGAGGCCCTCTACATCTAACGCCTTTATGATATGCCAAATATCTCTTTGCGTCAAAAATCGATCATATTTTAGGCTACCCATTGCTAGGGTTGTTGATATAATCAACAGGTTAGCTATGAAGAGCGCCTTACTCCTGCTATCTACAGCGCATTATGAACTTACAAGTCCTGGCTGAATTACGGGTGGTGCCGGGTCCAGTGCTCTGGCAGGAGTGAGGTCCTCTACATCTAACAATGAAGAGACAACCGTTGTGACAGGCAGTGTAAGGGTAAGCGGCGGTGATCTCACTCCATTTAATGGAGAAAACGGATGAAAACTTTGATTGATAAAGTTCTCATCGTTCTGAAAGCGCTGGTTGCGCTGCTGGAACTGATCCGCCGGTTCATCGATTGATGATGGTGGAAACGTAGCTAAGGCCGGGGAGTTAACCACTCTCCGGCTTTTAATATTTCTGTGCAACGGTGAAGTGAAGCGCTATGGAAATGATGTTAAACCGTAAACAGAATGCGTAGAATATGCGTACTGTAATTTAATTGCTTATGGAGGGCGATTTGACGGAATCGGCGGTAGTTAAGGACAACACTTTTGACAGCATGGTCCGTTTTGGGTTGAAGATGGCCTGGTTCAACCTGTTAGCCTTGGTCATTATACTCATGGTAGCCTCTTTCGTGCCTGACGAAGCGGCGGAGTGGATCGATCTCGTAGTGAGTATCCTTTGCTTCATCAATATAACGATGAATATCTTGGTATTTTGCTTTGCTTTGGTTGGATTATTTAAATCCAGATTAAAGTGGTCAGCATTGCTAGCTATGTTTATCGTTTTAGTGAGTTTTGCACTTTATCTTATTGTAATAATAGCATCTTTCCAAACCAGCTAGGTTTAAAATATGCAGGGCAATATCTAGCTGATTGCCCTGCTCGCTTAACCTTTCAAATATTCATTGGTTAGCAATATTCAGGATTGCGCAATTTTTTCAGCCGATTTCTTGGTAAAACCTTCTATCGGGTTCCAACCATCCAACCCCTTGACTTCTTTGAGATAGTAGGCATAGTTGGCAATCATGGCACAAGTACCTGCATAGGCAATATTAATACCGCGGATCGCTGGTTCCAGATTCATTGTTGTCCCAGCATCAATAATTATCAGTATCACATTAAGCGCTACAACCGCACCGAACAGCACCAACCCCTTCTTCCATAAACCAAGAATGCAGAAATAAATAATACCAAAGAAAAAAGCATAAAAATTAAAGACATATTTAGTACGGGCGAGGAATTTCATATTTTTAATCGCGTCTTTGTATTGCTGTGAGTGGATATTTCCAGCCACACTGTCAAACAGAGCAAAACGATCTTTCCATTTTTGACTTAATTCGGTCTTATCCATGATAGCTTTTCACAATCCATATTATTATCATCCTAAGTAAAAGACATATATGACTTTTACCCTCCCTATAGAGCGGCTATTCAACAAAAAAACCTTATAGATGTCAAGGTGATAATTTTCAACCAGAAGCTAGAAAAATCCTACAAAAAAGCCCCGTGTTAAAACGGGGCCAGATATTTATTGCTGAGCTAGCGTATTAGCGGCGGTTGCCGAAAATGCGCAACAGCATCAGGAACAGGTTGATAAAGTCGAGATACAGCGTCAATGCGCCAACGATGGCGTATTTGCGGAAGCTGTCTTTATCATCGGCATTCAGTTGTTCACCCATCGCTTTCAGTTTCTGGGTGTCGTACGCCGTCAGGCCCACAAATACCAGCACACCGATATAGGTGATCGCCCACATCAGCGCCGGGCTTTTCAGCCAGATGTTCACCAGTGAAGCCAGCACAATACCAATCAGCCCCATAAACAGCATACTACCGAAACCGCTCAAATCGCGTTTGGTGGTGTAGCCGTACAGGCTCATCGCGCCGAACATACCCGCAGTGACCACGAAGGTGCTGGCGATCGAGCTATAGGTGTAGGCAATGAAGATGCTCGATAGCGTTAACCCGGTCAGCGCCGAGTAGAGCATAAATAGCCCAGTGGCCATGGTGCCGCTCAGGCGGTTAACCATGCCGGAAATCACAAACACCAGGCCCAGCTGTAGAATAATCAGCCCAAAGAAGGTGATCTGGCTAGAGAAAATAAAGTTGATGATCGCAGGCGTATGCGCTGCATACCAGGAAACAAATGCGGTCAACAGCAAGCCACAGGTCATCCAGCCATACACCTGCGCCATATAAGCCTGAATGCCGCTGTTGGCACGTTCAACGATCGAACCATTACGTGGATATCGGTCCATGACGGTTACCTTTTACATGTGAGCCAAGTTTCGGGGAACTTCCCCTGCCAATAATAAGCGTACCACAGAAAACACCGCGCGAAACGGACAAAGGTATTGATTTATTTCCGCTGTTGAGGCGGTATTTACCAACGCTTGGCGGCTTGTTTATCCGTATCGCGAGCTTCTACCCAGCGCTCCCCCTGCCCGGTCGCCTCACGCTTCCAGAAGGGAGCTCGGGTTTTCAGATAATCCATAATAAATTGTGCCGCCTCGAAAGCCATGCTGCGGTGGGCGCTGGTCACGCCGACAAACACAATTTCATCACCAGGGAAGAGATCACCGATGCGATGGATCACCGTTGCCCGCTGCAATGGCCAACGGGATCGCGCTTCTGCAACGATCTCTTCAAGGGCTTTTTCAGTCATGCCAGGGTAATGCTCCAACGACAAGGCACTGACGTCATCCCCCAAATTGTGATTGCGTACCTTGCCGGTAAAAGTCACCACTGCGCCATCATCATCACACTGTGCCAGCCACTGGTATTCTTCACCTACGCTAAAAGTTGCCTGGCCAACGCGGATACGAGTATTTTCCACTGTTAACCTCCGGTTACCGGTGGAAAGAAAGCCACTTCATCACCGGCTTGCAGCTGATGCTCGGCGGCCACCAGCGATTGGTTGACCGCCGTCAGCAATTTACCGGGCTCCAGCGCCAGCGCCCAACGATCGCCACGCTCGCACAGCGATTTACGCAGCTCTTCAACCGTTAGGTACTGTGCTGGCAGGCTCAGCGTGCTGGTGCCGACCAGTTCACGTACCTGCGCGAAAAACAGAATAGTGATCATAATTCCACCTTAAAATCACCGGACTTGCCGCCGCTTTTTGCCAGCAGCCGCACCGGGCCAATTACCATATCTTTCTGCACCGCTTTGCACATGTCGTAGATGGTGAGCGCGGCCACCGAAGCGGCAGTCAACGCCTCCATTTCAACCCCGGTTTTACCGGTCAAACGGCAGCAGGTTTCGATACGCACGCGGTTAAATTCCGGCTGCGCTTCGAGCTGTACTTCCACCTTGCTTAACATCAACGGATGGCAAAGAGGGATCAGTTCCCAGGTGCGCTTCGCCGCTTGAATTCCAGCAATACGCGCCGTGGCGAATACGTCGCCTTTATGGTGGCTGCCGTCGATAATCATCGCCAGCGTTGCCGCCTGCATTTCAACAAAAGCCTCGGCACGGGCTTCACGTACCGTCTCCGCTTTGGCAGAGACATCGACCATATGGGCCTCGCCAGCGGCGTTAATGTGGGTTAGCTGCGTCATGGATTATTTCTTTAAATGAGGTAAGAAGTTGCACGGGCGATGGCGCGCGTCCAGTTGTTCTTCAATAATGCGTTCCCAAGCGGTACGGCAGGCTCGGGTGGAACCCGGCATGGCGAAGATCACCGTCTGGTTGGCAATACCGGCCAGAGCACGGGACTGAATGGTCGCGGTGCCGATCTCTTCGTATGACACCATACGGAACAGTTCGCCGAACCCTTCCACTTCGCGGTCAAACAGCGGCAATAGCGCTTCTGGCGTATTGTCCCCAGAGGTAAAGCCGGTGCCGCCGTTAATCAACACGGCCTGCACGTCATCGCTGGCAATCCATGCGGAAACCTGCGCACGGATCTGATAAATATTGTCTTTGACCAAGGCACGTGCCACGACCTGATGGCCGGTTTCCTGCACGGCTTCTTGTAGATATTGCCCGGAGGTATCGTCCGCTGCAGTGCGGCGATCAGAAACGGTCAGAATGGCAATCCTGGCCGCAATAAATTCACTGCTGGTTTGGCTCATTGTGTGTTGTGCTCCTTATTGTCGATGGCCCCTCACCCTAACCCTCTCCTTTAGTGAGAGGGGACCGTTCGAGTTAAAGCTAGCCGCCGATAAACGATAAGTTCTGCGTGAGACCGCTATTGCCCTGATGCAGGAAGTGGGTCTGCTTTTTGGTTTGCAGCCCGCTTTGAATGCGCATTTTCAGCTGTTCCAACTGGCCGTCATCCGCCAGCAGATCGCGCAGGGTAATCCCTTGCTCACCAAACAGGCACAGATGCAGATTGCCGATGGCGGAAACCCGCAGGCGGTTGCAACTGGCACAGAAATCTTTTTCGTACGGCATGATCAGCCCTATCTCGCCCTGATAATCCGGGTGGCTGAATACCTGCGCCGGGCCATCGCTGCGGCCACGGACTTGGCGCTGCCAGCCCTGCTGCTCCAACTGCAGGCGGATCACTTCGCCAGATACATGGTGCTTGCGGAACAGATCGCTGCCATCGCCGGTTTCCATCAGTTCGATAAACCGCAGTTGGATTGGCCGATCCTTGATCCAGTTAAGGAAGCTGCCCAGTTGCTGGTGATTGACATCACGCATCAGCACCGCATTCACCTTCACCTTGCTGTAACCGGCGGTAAAGGCGGCATCGATGCCCTCCATCACCTGGCGGAACTTGTCCTGGCCGGTGATGGCATGAAACTGGCGCGCATCAAGGCTGTCTACGCTGACGTTAATCGCCGTGAGGCCCGCATCACGCCAACTGGCCACATCACGCGCCAGGCGGTAGCCATTGGTAGTCACGGCCAGGGTACGGATCGCTGGGTTTTCGCGTACGGCGGCAATGATGTCGGTAAAATCGCGGCGTAAAGAAGGCTCACCGCCGGTCAGGCGTACTTTTTCGGTACCCAGTTCGGCAAAGGCACGGCTGACGCGCCGAATTTCATCCAGAGAGAGGAAAGTCTTGGGGCTGCCGCTCGGTTTATAGCCATCCGGCAGACAGTAAGTGCAACGAAAGTTACACACGTCGGTGATCGACAGGCGCAAATAATAGAATTTGCGCTCAAAAGCATCAATGAGTTGCGGCACCTGTAACACCTTCCAAATACGGGAGATGCGAGCGTTTCCACTCTGCACCCTGGTGGCTGACATCGCCACGGCCAGGAGACCTTATCGCTCTAATGAACAACGTAGGTATCAAGGCTAGGAGTTTTGATCTCATTCCCACTACCTCAAGTAGCCGGAACAAAACCGTGGTTTTCCTGAGAATTCTAGCGCTAAACAGCCGCGATAGCCAATGTGGATTTACGCTATATACTTGTGTATACAGCGATTTTTCACCCTCTCAAGTCTTGATAACCATAATAAACAACCGTTACGCCAGCGAATTGACCAGAATCACGCAAATCGCACTCTTTATCGCGTTTTTGCGTCAAATCCGCTACTTTATGCAGGCAGTCTACCTACCCTGAGTTAAGGAATTTTATGCGTAACCGTACCCTGGCCGATCTTGATCGCGTCGTGGCACTAGGTGGTGGTCACGGTCTTGGCCGTGTGATGTCTTCGCTGTCATCGTTGGGCTCTCGCCTGACCGGCATTGTGACCACTACCGATAACGGCGGTTCTACCGGCCGCATCCGCCGTTCTGAAGGCGGCATTGCCTGGGGTGACACCCGTAATTGCCTCAATCAGCTGATTACCGAGCCTAGCGTCGCCTCGGCGATGTTTGAATACCGTTTTAGCGGCAACGGGGAACTGGCGGGGCATAACCTGGGGAATCTGATGCTGAAAGCCTTGGATCACCTGAGCGTTCGCCCGCTGGAGGCGATCAATCTGGTGCGTAGTCTGCTAAAGATCGACGCGGCGCTGATCCCGATGTCGGAACAGCCGGTCGATCTGATGGCCCACGATCATGAGGGGCACCAGGTCTACGGTGAAGTCAATATCGATCAACTGAGGATCATGCCGCAAGAGCTGATGCTCTCCCCGCCGGTACACGCCACCCGCGAAGCGGTTGAGGCAATCGCGCAAGCCGATCTGATCCTGATCGGGCCAGGCAGTTTTCTTACCAGCCTGATGCCACTGTTGCTGCTTGAGGATCTGACTCAGGCCCTGCGCCGCAGCAGCGCCAATATGGTGTATATCGGTAATCTGGGCCGCGAGCTGAGCGTCGCCGCAGCCGCATTGACGCTGCAAGACAAACTGGCGCTGATGGAAGAGAAGATCGGCCGTAAAATGATTGACGCGGTGATCGTTGGCCCGGCGGTGGATACCAGCGCCATGCAGGATCGCATTGTGGTGCAACAACCACTGGAAGCCAGCGATATCCCGTATCGCCACGATCGCCAACTATTACGCCAGGCGCTGGATACCGCGTTGGTGCAGCTAGCTAGCCGCGGTTAATCTTGACCCCGGAGCCAAGGATTATCGCTAACGCTGTCGATGTAGAGATCTTCCACCTGCTTGCGTGCCCACGGGGTGCGGCGCAAGAACTTGAGGCTGGATTTGATGCTCGGATCGCTGCTGAAGCAGTTGATGCGAATACGCTCTGCCAGCCCGTTCCAGCCATATTGGGCTACCAGCTTGTTCAGCAGTTGCTCCAGCGTAATGCCGTGTAACGGGTCTTTGGATGGGGTTGCGGTCATGGCGGCTACTCGTCTCAATACTTGGGGCGCACACCTTAATCAGCAAACGGGCGTACGGCAAGAAAATTTACCGGGGCGTGCATACCACGCCCCTTGGGTTCACTATGATAGCGCGATAAATTGCTCGCGCAGCTGGTGGATTTCATCACGCACCGCAGCGGCCTGCTCGAACTCCAGATTCTGTGCATGAGAATACATCTGTGCCTCCAACTCCTGGATTTTTTGCTCCAACGCTTTGGGGGTGAGCAGTTGGTATTGCGCCGCACTCTCTGCCGCTTTGCCCTTCCCTTTGTGCTTGCCACGGCTGCTTGGTTGCCCAAGCTGCAGAATATCTGAAACCTTCTTGTTCAGGCCCTGAGGTACGATACCGTTGGCTTCGTTATGCGCCTGCTGCTTGGCACGGCGGCGTTCCGTTTCGCCGATCGCCTTGGCCATGGAATCGGTGATCCTGTCGCCATACAGGATCGCTTTACCGTTGAGGTTACGCGCCGCTCGGCCAATGGTCTGGATCAGTGAACGCTCGGAACGCAGGAACCCTTCCTTGTCTGCGTCCAGGATCGCTACCAGCGACACCTCTGGCATGTCCAGGCCTTCCCTTAACAGGTTGATGCCCACCAGCACGTCAAACTCGCCCAGGCGCAAATCACGGATGATTTCGACACGTTCTACCGTATCGATGTCCGAGTGCAGATAACGCACTCGCTCCCCGTGTTCTTCCAGATATTCCGTCAGGTCTTCTGCCATGCGTTTGGTCAACGTGGTGACCAGTACACGCTCATTGATGGCAACGCGCTTGCGGATCTCGGAAAGCAGATCGTCCACCTGAGTAGTCACTGGACGCACTTCCACGATCGGATCCAGCAGGCCGGTTGGGCGCACCACCTGATCGATAATATCGCTGCCGGATTTCTCCAGCTCATATTTACCCGGCGTGGCGGACACGTAGATGGTCTGCGGTGCCGCAGCGGCAAACTCTTCAAAACGCATCGGCCGGTTATCCAGCGCCGAAGGCAGACGGAAGCCGTACTCCACCAGCGTCTCTTTACGCGAGCGGTCGCCTTTGAACATGCCGCCAATCTGCGGGATGGTGACGTGGGATTCATCTACCACCAGCAATCCGTCTGCTGGCAGGTAGTCAAACAGGGTTGGCGGTGGCTCGCCCTCACCGCGCCCGGAAAGATAGCGCGAGTAGTTTTCGATACCGGAGCAGTAACCCAACTCGTTCATCATCTCCAGATCGAACTGGGTACGCTGCGTCAACCGCTGCTCTTCCAACAGCTTGTTGTTTTCCAGCAGCACTTTGCGCCGCTGGGCCAGCTCCACCTTGATCTCTTCCATCGCCTGCACGATACGTTCACGCGGGGTAACGTAGTGAGATTTGGGATAGATGGTAAAGCGTGGCACCACCTGCTCAATCTGGCCGGTTAGCGGATCGAACAGGGACAGGCGTTCGACCTCTTCGTCAAACAGCTCAACGCGCAGCGCCAACTCGTCCGATTCCGCCGGGAAAATGTCGATCACTTCGCCACGTACGCGGAAGGTGGCGCGCTGGAAGGCCTGATCGTTGCGGGTATATTGCAGCTCGGCCAGACGGCGCAGGATCGAACGCTGATCGATGATCATGCCCTTGGTCAGGTGCAGCATCATTTTCAGATACAGATCCGGATCGCCCAGGCCGTAGATGGCGGAAACCGAAGCCACCACCACTACGTCACGCCGCTCCAGCAGCGCTTTGGTGGCCGACAGACGCATCTGCTCTATATGTTCGTTGACCGAAGCATCTTTCTCGATAAAGGTATCGGAGCTAGGTACATAGGCTTCTGGCTGGTAGTAATCGTAGTAGGAGACAAAATATTCCACCGCATTCTCGGGAAAGAACTCTTTCATCTCGCCATACAGCTGCGCCGCCAGGGTCTTGTTGGGCGCCAGCACCATGGTAGGCCGGTTGAGATCGGCAATCACATTGGCGATGGTAAAGGTTTTACCCGAGCCGGTCACCCCCAGCAGTGTTTGGTGCGCCAGGCCGTCTTCCAGGCCCTCTTCCAGCTTTTGGATGGCTTGCGGCTGATCGCCGGCCGGTTTGAATTCGGAATGCAGTTTGAAATGTTTGCTCATATCCCCATCATCTTTCAGGTTTGCGGCCAGGCAGTAGCGGCCTAATTATGGAAAGACCGGAAGATTTCCGCCAGTGCCCATGATACTGGATATAAAACCAGCTTCAAGCGGATTTACGCTATTGCGTCCGTTAACGGGGCGCGAACGCACCGGCAAGGTGACAATACCATGACATTTTTATTGTCAATCACCCTGTTATCCCCAGATTGCGTCACGAATTAACTTTTGGCCGTGATTACGCTGAAAAACCGCCCATCGGCACGTTAACGATATCCGTTGGCTTGATTTTAAATAACCTATTGATATTAAATTAATTTAATAAAAAGACGAGAATGCGGACAACCTGCGCACAACCCGCGCCCGCTCTCTGTTCACACCGCTTTTCTAAGTATAATGCACAAGGTTATCCACAGGAATAGTGGATAACTCTCACTACCCCACGGGGGACGGGAGTTGCGGAAAGAACGCTTTTCCCAATGAAACGTTAACGGAGCCGGTTTTTTAGTTATTTTTTTACAATAATTCTGCTTTGGTTATGCCGATTAATGCTAAAAGCCGTGATAACGAAAACACTCTTTTCGCTATTTTGCTTTTCAGGGGTTGCAAGTTGCGGCAACAACCTTTAGGGCTTGCACCAACAGCTTGCCATGCCGCACGCTAACGGTGCAAAAAACGCCCAAGTTAACCTTCTGGCACTGGCAGAGCCCCCTGCGTACCGGGCCCAAATACAGTTAACAAAACAATAACAAACCTTTTTTGTTGTTGCGCAACACCTGATGGCCTGGGAATTGCATTTCCTGATCCGGGGGCGTTACCTTGCAGAAGAACCGGCAAATTCTGGCGAAAACCGGCCGCAGCCAGCTCGATTATCTTCGGCGAAAAAGTTCATTGCATACCAAAAATCCCCCCTAGAGCCGCCAAAAGACCGGTAGCGGCCATTTTCCAATTTTTAGCCTGAGCCGCGATTAGGGTAATCAGCACAGCATTTGCCACACCCGGGAGAGACACCGCTTGCTGCGGACAACGTTATCCATACGTGAATATCGGTCTTGGAGGAGATGCCAAATGTTAAGCTTAAGGGCGGTAAACCAATATTATGGGCAACAGCATACGCTGTGGGATGTCAGCCTTGAGTTACCTCGTGGGCAATGCACCCTGTTGCTTGGCCGCAATGGAGTGGGCAAAACCACGCTGATCAATTGCATCATGGGACACCTGCCGATCGTCAGCGGCAGCATGACCTGGCAGTTGGCGGATGAGCCACCGCAAAACCTGTTGCCACAGCCGGTAGAAAACCGGGCATTACTGGGCATTGGTTACGTGCCACAAGGGCGGCAAATCTTTTCCCAACTGAGCGTAGAAGAGAACCTGCAGGTGGCCTTGCTGGCCGGGCGTGACAAGGTCCGCCGTATGCCCCCCATCATTTACAATCTGTTCCCCCGGCTGCAGGCGATGCGTATGCGCCGTGCGGGTGACCTGTGCCAAAGTGAGCAACAGCAGTTGGCATTAGGCCGCGCTTTGATGCTGGAACCGGAACTGCTGATCCTGGATGAACCCACCGCCGGTATGTCACCTTCCCTGGCGACGGAGATCGGCCAGGTGCTCCGTAAGCTGAATCAGGAGTTGGGCATGACCATTTTGCTGGTTGAGCACCAACTCCCCTTTGCCCGCCATCTGGCAGACCGCTTCTGTCTGATGGATAAAGGCCGTAGCGTGGCAAATGGCACACTGGGGCAGTTGGATGAAGGGCTGATTGATACCTATCTGACGGAGTGATTCTGGCCCCTCCATGGGCCATCAGGTTAAGGGTTCAACCTGGTTAAATCGAGATACTGTCCCAATGCCTGCTGTTCTACCTGCGGTAAATGTGGGATCTCGCCCAACAGGGGCGCGGGCAATAGGAGGCAAAGAGTGGCAAGGTACTCTTGATGTCGTTTTCCCGGCAGGGTGACGTCATTGGCGATCCAGCCTGCCAGAGTCAGACCTGACTGTTGGATCGCCAGCGCAGTCAATAGAGCATGATTGATGCAGCCCAGCTTGATGCCCACCACCAGGATCACCGGCAATTGCTCCTGCTGCACCCAGTCGGCAAAGGTTTCATGCTCAGAAAGCGGCGTAAACCAACCGCCTGCGCCCTCTACTAAAAGCCAGTCTGCACGTTGCTCAAGATGACGTAAACCGGTGGAAAGCCGTGCCAGCGAGATGGGCCGACCTTCGGCCTGGCTGACAATATGCGGCGAGGTCGGTTCGGCAAAGGTGTAAGGGTTCACTACGGCGTAATCCAGCGCTACGCTGCTGTTTCTCTGCAGCGACAGCGCATCGCCGTTACGCAATCCTTCATCGGTCATCTCACTGCCTGACGCCACCGGTTTATAGCCAGCACAGCGCCATCCCGCCGCGCTGGCGGCCTGTAACAAGGCGCTGCTGGCCACGGTTTTACCCACTTCGGTGTCGGTTCCGGTAACGAACCAGCGCTTAATCACGATAAATCACTCCATAAACCAAATGATAACTGAGAGGAAACTGCCCGTCCCGGCAAGGATAAGCAGCCTGCAATGCGGCAAGCCGCTGGCGGGAAAGCAGGCCAGCCTCGCGCCCTTGGTGCAGATGAGTCGCACCGATGCCCTTTAGCGATCGCATCAGCGTCATCACGTCGGGATAATTGAGCGTTTGCCAATCTGCCGTAAGCTGGTGCCGATAGGGATGACAGGCGGCGGCGATGTTAGCTGGCGGCAGGAAGTCATTAACATGACGCTCGCCATCGACTTGCTGCCAGGCGTCGCCTAACTCGTGTAAAGCCCCTTGTGCCAAAGTAGAAAACAGGATCAGTCCACCGGGCCGCGTCACCCGATACAACTCAGCCAACGCCAGAGGCAGATCGCTGCACCACTGCACCACCAGGCTGCTAAAACAGATATCCACCGAGGCGGTCGGCAAAGGGATGTGTTCGATATCCCCCAGCAGATAGCGATCCGCCGCTTGCTGCTGGCGGGCAAAAGCCAGCATGCCCGGAGCCAGATCCAGCGCGCTGACCTGCTTGCCCTGCTCGCGCCAACGACGGCTGAAATAGCCCGTGCCGCAACCGGCATCCAATACCTGTTGGCCAGGATGAGACAGCCCCATCCCCAGTAAGCGTTCACCAACCTCCCGCTGCAGCACCGCTGCGGTATCGTAACTCGCCGCTGCCCGGCTGAAGGCGGCGGCCACCGCCTGCTTGTTCACCGTATCAATGGCAGACGTCATGCAGTACCTCCAGCAAGCGATCGATATCCTGCGGTTGGTGTGCCGCAGTGAGCGTAATACGTAACCGCGCCCCCCCCGGCGGCACCGTCGGCGGACGGATGGCACTGACCCACAATCCCTGCTCTCGCAGGTGCTGCGCCAAATCCAGCGCCTGTTGGTTATCCCCCACCAGCAACGGTTGGATAGCGGTATCCGACGCGGTTAGCGTTAACGGCAGACCCGCCACCCCGGCACGAAAATGCTGGATGTGTTTTTGCAGCCGACTACGTAGTTCATCCCCTTGCTGAATACAGCTTAACGCCGCTTGCAAGGCACAGGCTTGGGCGGGCGGCATCGCAGTGCTGTAAATCAGATGGCGGGCGAACTGCAGCAGATATTCCGCCAACGGTTCATCGCAGAGGATCGCCGCGCCGCTGACGCCGAATGCCTTGCCAAAGGTGACGACCAGCACCTCCGGGCGTACACCTTGCAGCCAGCAACTGCCGCGCCCCTGCTCGCCACGTACGCCAATGCCGTGCGCATCATCCACCATCAGCCAGGCACCTGCTTGCTGCGTCAACCGATGTAGTTCGGCCAACGGTGCGCTATCACCGTCCATGCTGAACACCCCCTCGGTGATCGCCAACTGTTGGCCTGCACAGGTTTTTTGCAGCAAGGTAGCCAATGCCTGGGGCTGGTTATGCCGAAAACGCCGCAGTTGTGCCGGTGAGTGAGTGGCCGCTTCCAATATAGAGGCGTGGCTGAGCTTATCCGCCAGAATGCGATCGTCGGCCTGCATCAGGGCAGCCAGCAATGCCTGATTGGCCGCGTAGCCGGAAATAAACAGCAGCGCCCGCGGGTAGCCTAGCCACTCTGCCAGTTGCTGCTCCAGCTCATGATGAGCATGGCAAAAACCGGTGACGTGACCGGAACCGCCACTACCCACACCGTAGCGCTGTGCCCCCTGCTGCCAGGCGGCGATCACCTCAGGATGTTGGCTCAGGCCCAGATAGTCGTTACCGGAAAAATTCACATAGCGCTGGCCGTCGAGTTGCAGATAGCGGCCATTACCGCCTTGATTCACCTGCCGTTGGCGATAAGCGGCTGCTCCTCGCCGCTCCTCCAGCGCCTGTTCGATCCGTTGCTGCCAGCTCATTACAGCGCCGCGTTGTAGAATTCGGCGGTATCGGCGTGCAGCAACTGCTCGGTTAGCACCTGCTGCTGCTGATTGTCACCCTGTTCGGTGGCGGTTTGCTGCGGATTCAGGCCCAGCTTGCGGAACAGTTGCAGATCCTTGTCCTCTTCCGGATTGGGCGTGGTCAGCAATTTGCAGCCATAGAAGATAGAGTTGGCCCCGGCCATAAAGCACATCGCCTGAGTCTGCTCGCTCATCTGTTCACGACCAGCCGACAGGCGGACATAGGACGTCGGCATCATGATGCGGGCAATGGCAATGGTGCGGATAAAGTCGAACGGATCGACGTCGTCATTATCGGCCAATGGCGTACCTTTCACCTTCACCAGCATATTGATCGGCACGCTCTCCGGCGGCTTGGGCAGATTGGCCAGTTGGACCAACAGCCCAGCGCGGTCACGCACCGTTTCGCCCAGCCCGACAATCCCACCGGAGCACACTTTGATCCCGGCGTTACGCACCTTATCCAGGGTATCCAGACGTTCCTGATAGCTGCGAGTGGTGATGATGTTGCCGTAGAATTCCGGCGAGGTGTCCAGGTTATGGTTGTAATAATCCAGCCCCGCTTCGGCCAGCCGTTCTGCCTGCGCGCCATCCAGCGTGCCCAGCGTCATGCAGGTTTCCATTCCCATCGCCTTGACGCCCTGCACCATCTGTTGCAAATAAGGCATATCGCGCTCGTGCGGGTTTTTCCAGGCGGCCCCCATACAGAAACGGCTCGAACCGGCCGCTTTGGCCTTGCGCGCCGATTCCAGTACCTGTTCCACCTGCATCAGCCGCTCGGATTCCAGGCCGGTTTTGTAGCGCGAACTTTGCGGGCAGTACTTACAGTCTTCCGGGCAGGCACCGGTTTTGATCGACAGCAGCGTGCTGACCTGCACCTGTTGCGGATCAAAATGTTGACGGTGAACGGTCTGTGCTTCGAACAGCAGTTCGAGTAAGGGTTTATCAAACAGGGCCTGGGCTTGCCCTACTGTCCAGTGAATGCGATCGGCCATTTACGGCGTCTCCAAAAGGGAAAAAAGTGTCGTCAGTGTAGAGTTTGCGATTATACTGTCAACCATTCTATTAAAATTTGGTTTACGGTTAATGTCTGTTTCTCCCTGCGATATTGAATTCGATCGACGCCACATCTGGCACCCTTACACCTCCATGACCCAGCCCTTGCCTTGCTATCCGGTGGTGTCCGCCAGCGGCGTCGAGCTGCAACTGGACGATGGCCGCCTGCTGGTGGATGGCATGTCTTCCTGGTGGGCGGCGATCCACGGTTACAATCATCCACAGTTGAATCAGGCAGCCGTACAGCAGTTGGAAAAAATGTCGCACGTGATGTTCGGTGGCATCACTCATCCCGCCGCTATTGAACTGTGTCGCAAGCTGGTAGCGATGACCCCGGAAGCTTTACAGTGCGTATTCCTGGCAGATTCTGGATCGGTGGCGGTCGAAGTGGCGTTAAAGATGGCGCTGCAATATTGGCAGGCCCGTGGTGAACGGCGGCAACGCATTCTGACCTTACGCCATGGCTATCACGGCGATACCTTTGGCGCGATGTCGGTCTGCGATCCGGACAACTCCATGCATAGCCTGTATCAGGGCTATTTGGCCACCCACCTGTTTGCCACTGCGCCGCAGTGCCGTTTGGACCAGCCTTGGGACGAACAGGACATTGTGCCGTTTGCCGAATTACTGGAGCAACACGCCGGGGAAATAGCCGCTGTGATCCTGGAGCCGGTGGTGCAAGGAGCCGGTGGGATGCGGATCTATCATCCAACCTATCTGCAACGCGTGCGGGAGCTGTGCGATCGCTACCAAATCCTGCTGATTGCCGACGAGATCGCCACCGGTTTTGGCCGCACTGGCAAACTGTTTGCCTGTGAACATGCCGACGTAGTGCCGGATATTCTTTGCCTGGGCAAAGCGCTAACCGGTGGCTATATGACCCTTTCCGCCACACTGACCACGCGCCACATAGCAGAAACGATCAGTAACGGGGCCGCAGGCTGCTTTATGCATGGGCCAACCTTTATGGGCAACCCGCTGGCCTGTGCCGTCGCCTGCGCCAGCCTGACCTTGCTGGAGGAAAATCACTGGCAACATCAGGTCGCCGCTATTGAAACACAGCTTAAACAGCAACTCTTACCGCTGGTGGCATCACCCAAGGTGGCCGACGTGCGGGTGCTTGGGGCAATTGGCGTGGTGGAGATGCATCAGCCGGTGGATGTGGCGTTGCTGCAACGCGGATTTGTCGAACGCGGCGTGTGGATCCGGCCGTTCGGTAAACTGATCTACCTGATGCCGCCTTATATCATTTCGCCAGAACAGCTCACTCGGCTTACGGCAGCAATCGCCGCAGCGGTGGAGTAACGGTTTTAAGGTTGTATTGTGGCGGCAAACCGATCTAGCTTAGGGGATCGGTATTTTAGACAACAGGGAGTCATTATGGCTTTTCGTTTGTACAGCAACGATCTGCAAGACGGCGCAAAAATGCCTGAACGGCAGGTATTTAACGGCATGGGCTACCACGGGGATAACCTCTCCCCTCATCTGGCCTGGGAAGATGCACCGGAGGGCACCAAGAGCTTTGCCATCACGGTTTACGATCCCGATGCCCCTACCGGCTCCGGCTGGTGGCATTGGGTGGTCGCCAATATCCCGGCAAACGTAGATGAACTGCCGCAAGGTGCAGGTTCCGGCAAACCGGGGCTACCGGCTGGCGCAGTACAAACCCGTACCGATTTCGGTAAGGCCGGTTACGGTGGCGCGGCTCCGCCACAGGGTGAAAGCCATCGTTATCAGTTCACCGTGCATGCGTTGGACGTAGAAAGCATCCCAGTGGACGCAGAGGCGAGCGGCGCGATGGTCGGTTTTAACATCCACTTCCATAGCCTTGGCAAAGCGACGTTGACGGTAAAATACAACTGAGAAACGTTGAGGGGCGAAGCACTTCGCCCCGATTTTTAACCCACTATTTTGCCAGCACGCTCACCCACATTGGGCCTTTGCCCACCGGGTAACGCGCCAGGTCCGTCAGCTCACCGCTGTCTTGGTCAATCTGATACACGCCAATATGGCCAGATTTCTGCCCTGCCGCAATCACGAAGCGACCGCTGTGATCGATGTTGAAACCGCGTGGCTGTTCTTCTGTGGCATGGTGGCCAACCACCGCAATCTTGCCGCCATCTTCCGACACGCTGAATACGGTTAAAATGCTGGCGGTGCGATCGCTGGTATACAGGAAACGGCCGTTTGGCGTGAGGTGGATATCCGCCGCCCAACGCGTGCCGGTGAAATCGGCAGGCATCATGTCCAGGCTTTGCACCAGCGTATATTTGCCACCGTTGGCTTCGATGGCGAACACGTCCACCGTGCCATCCAGTTCATTGACGCAGTAAGCGAATTTATCGTTGCCATGGAATGCCATATGGCGAGGACCTGCTCCGCTTGCCGTTGCTACGGCCTCTTGACCGTGTGGCGTCAGTTGGCCCTGCTGGCTCAGATTGAACAGGCGGATGCGGTCTTCTTTCAGGCACGGCACCAGCAGCAATTGATTGGTCGGGTCAATATTGGCCGAATGCGGTGCGGTCAGGCCATCGATCTGCTGGGTAGGCGCAAGCACCACACCATCATGGCCAATCGGGCTGATGCTGGCACAGTTGCCGCTGTAAGAGGCGGAGAACAGATAACGGCCCTGCAAATCGGTGGAAATATGGGTTGGGCTGCCTGGTAGCGGTGCCATCCCTGCCTCATGCAATGTGCCATCGTCCGCGATACGGTAGCTGACAATGCCAAACGTCGGACGCACACCAACATACAGATGAGTCTTGTCCGGGTGGATCGCCATCGGCTGTACCTGCCCCGCGACCTCGACCGTTTGCAGCAGCGCCAGTGCGCCCTTGTCGTCTAACTGCCACACGTGGATCTGCTGGCTCTCCGGGCTGGCGACATAAACGATTTGCTTCATTTGCTCTCCTTAATGAGAAAGGGTAACCGGTTTCAGTTTGTTCTAGCTTACGCGACATTTGTGACATGGCAACCCTGGCAGGTTACGCAGTTTTATCGAACGGTTATCCGGTGTACCACCGGATTGCCTAACTGTTTATAAACCCAGGCAATCCGGCCTACCCCAGCAATCACGCCACATAAGCCCATAATAATAAATTGCTATTTTAATGCATTTCTAGCGCTTTCAATGTATTTTACGACCATCAGCACCCCAAACAGCACCCCTGAGAACCCCTACATCTATAGCTTAAAGGTGGGAGTAATGGCTTACTATAGCATTGAAAAAAGGCTCAAAGCAGACGGCACCGCCCGGTACCGCTGCACTGTTGGCGTCAAAGAGAAAGGCAAATACCTGTACAGAGAGAACCGCACCTTTAGCAAGCAGTCACTGGCTAAAACGTGGGGAACAAATCGCGTTGCTGAGATAGAAAAAAATGGGGTGCCAAATGAAAATGGCTCGGTAAATATGACCGTGGGCGAACTCATTCAAAAATATCTAGCTGACCCAGGCACCGGTCAGCGGTCTGGAAAAGACAAGCTATTCGTTCTCAACACCCTACTCAGTTGCGATATTGCGTCGATCCCCCTATCAAGCCTCCAATCCAGCGATATCATCGAACATTGCAGACACCGCGCCTCAAAGGGGTTGAGTCCGGCCACGATATCTCACGATTTAAGCTATCTCGGTACCGTCCTTTCGTCTGCAAAACCAATCTATGGGATCGATTACACCGATAACCCAGTTAGCACCGCGCGGCCAATGCTCAACAATATGGGGCTAATCTCAAAGTCGCAACGGCGCACCCGTAGGCCTGAGGCGGATGAAATAGAGCGCATCACTGAGGCGCTTGCTAAAAGAGAGGGGTACACGCAATCTCGGATACCGTTCACCGATATTTTTAATTTCTCCATACTGTCGTGCATGAGGGTCGGTGAGGTTTGCAAAATCCGATGGGATGACGTGGATAACGAGCAAAGGTCGGTACTCGTTCGTGACCGGAAAGATCCGCGCAAAAAGGTAGGTAACCACATGGCCGTCCCGCTACTGGGAGAGGCGTGGGAAATCGTGGCGCGACAGCCTAAAACCTCTGAATATATTTTTCCATATAACTCAAAATCAATAAGCGTTTCATTTTATAAAGTTAGAAAGAGCTTAGGGATTGAAGACCTCCGTTATCACGATCTGCGCCGGGAGGGAGCCAGCCGACTGTTTGAGGCGGGTTTTAGTATCGAGGAAGTTGCCCAGGTGACCGGGCATAAAAATCTCAACACGCTGTGGCAGGTCTATACCGCGCTGTACCCGAAGTCGCTACACGAAAAATTTGACACTTTGCAAAAATCCAAGTTGAAAAGCTAGCGATTTAACTGTACAAATAAACAGCCAAATAACTTATGGGTGTAGAATATGAAACATCAAGATGAATTCATCGGAGTACGGATGATTGAGGATTTTAAATCAGAACACTGCCCTCATGGTAAGTTTGTGCTTTTGCACACATCTTTTACAGACTCCATGTCACTAGTCTGTAAGGATAAAGCCACAGTTTACCCAGATCAGGAGCTAATGATCCGTCTTGATGTCGCAAAAAAATTGATCCGCGAGTTGCAAAAACGTGTTGATTACATCGAAGCAAGCATCGCAGAAGACGACAACACCGCCCACCTCTAAGATTGAGGATAAAACCATGCTGCATGTTGAAGTGACTATCGATAAGAAAAAGAAACTGCCGGAGGGCGTCGCCGATGCGCTGACCACTGAACTGAACAAGCGCCTACAGCGTAAGTTTCCTGACGCAGTGGCAACCGTTCGGCTGGGTGGCATGGATGGCCTATCAGTAGGCAGGGCGACACCGGCTGACCGTGAAGCGATCGAAGAAATTTTGCAGGAGACATGGGAGAGTGCTGAAGATTGGTTCCAGTCAGAATGAACCCGATCAGCAGCACCATCATTGAAGGGGTGCGAATTTATTACCCTACGGTAGCCGAGACTATGCCAACACCGGATCCGAAACTGCCATCCTTTACTGTTCGGCCTACAGGTGATTGGTATTGGCTCTACACTTACCGTGACGGGGATTGGCAACTGGCTTACGGTCAGCCGCTGCCGACTCCCTCCGCCGTCATCATTGCCGCTGTACGCTACCACTAACGCCAGAAGTTCCGCCAACCTCGATGATTGCTACCACGGAATGATACCCCAGAATTTGAGAAGCACGGCATAGCTGTGTCTATGGCAACGTAATGCCAAATAGCAAAAACCCACCGGGAGGTGGGTTTAGTCTTCATCTCTGAAGCTTTTTGCAATTCTGCTCAGGTACTTCATAACATCAGTATTTTTTGCTATTTCGTGGGCATCTGGATTAAATATTGCCAGCAAAGAGTACCTGTTTTCATATACATCCCCTCTAACATAAACAAGACAGGCGTCATTTTGAGGGTCTCCCATCCTACATTTTCTATCGGCCTGAGGCCGGTTTTTTGGAAATGTTGCGGGAGGCAAGCATAGATGTATATGCATCAAGCCATACTTACGAGCATCTTCTGGCTGCATGTAAGCTGACTCTTTTCCAAAATAATTAGGCAGTTCGCCTGTAGCCTTATAGCGATAGAAGTCATCTACAAGGCTTTGTTCAAAAGCTGGATATTTGATAAAAATTTCTTCGAAAAACGTTTTTCTTGTTGTTTCGTTTATCTTTACTTCAAGATCCAATTTTTCCTTCCTTCAATGAAGGTTGATGCTTCCTAGCTTCTTAGTCGTAGACTCCGACAGCTCACGCAACGCATCAAAATTAATGTTGCTCTCAAAAACTCTTGGCACATCAAAAAGCTGTTTCATATAACTATTTAAGTTTGTTACAGCTGAACGAGCACTTACGATCATGCGCCAGTATGACTTCATCTCCATACCGACAAACTCAGGCAACCCTTTTTCTTGCCAAGTTTCTTTAGCAGCAACTTCCATGAAACGAAGGAACATCTCACAATTTTCAGCCTTGCTTCTTTCTTCAGGAGAGATGCTCTCGCGCGCCACATCATTTTGCATGCCCACGATCTGAGCGTATCTCTGCTCTGCCGTTTCCGTTAGCATGGTGATTAGTCGCTTCCCTTCATCAAGCTGTGCTTTGAAGGCAGCCATAGTTTCAGGAGAAACATAGCTGGCTTTGTTCATGATCACAGCTGGAGCAGGTTCTTTGATGAATGCCTCAGCCAGGGCAGCTGGCTGAGTCAGCACCCCACACATTGTTGCTAGTGACATGGCTTTGAAGTGATTCATAAGTACCTCTCTTTACTACAAAAAAACCACCGAAGATTGCCGTCTCCAGTGGTTACTCGTGGGATATAACCACGGTTATACAGTAAAGATTGTATAGTCCAAGCGATAGGTATTCAACTTTTAGTTGATTTTAGCAGCCTTAAATCGTCGCCCTATCCTTCGTCAAACAACCGAAAATGAGTGCATACCTACCTACGGTAAGAATTTCGGCTTCTCAGAACGGGATATAGAGAGTTTTAGAGGTATCGATAAACATCAAATTTTCGCCACTCGGCCTTGAACTGGTTTTGTGCCAATCGAACAGGATCCATAGTGCGTACAATTTACCCCATAAAATCACACCAAACTCTCTTGCAGCCTGAATATAACCGCGATCCATTTGTTGGCCTTCGATGTCACCTGTGGTTAACGAATTACCAGCAGTGACACCGCTCACCTGCACCGCCTGCACTAAATCGCTGCTCCTGCAGTTAGCCGGGATTTCTCCCGGCCATATCATCATGCGGTTCTCATCCACGCCCTAAGCTGCACGTATTTGCTGACAACAGAGAACGACTGCCCGCTACCGGTGTTTCCGATGGTGCCAGAAATGGTGTGAGTGTGATTTGGGATAGGCGTAATCAGATCATCGCTGGTATTGAACGGCGTTGTTACATCAACGCTTAAACGGTTAGACGTGCCTCCCTCCAAGGCGGTATTTGAGCGGTACGCACGTAAACCGAGCGTTTGCGCCCCAGCGCCACCAGAGCTGCCTGAGAAGCTGTGTGAGTGGCTTGGGATGTTCTCCACGCCTAGCGTTACGCTGTCATTGCCGCCTGTTGCTAACGGGGTACCGCCGATCATGATATTGCTTGAGCCATAGCTGGCGTTAAGGTCAGTCCATGTCGTTCCAGGGTACCGAGTATTCGGGTTGCTGTTGTTCCCTTTAAAAATCACGTCCCCCACTTCATGCGGGCAATCGGGAATGCCGAGGTTCTCCCTTGCTTTAGCCTTATCGGGGACATCAGCAAGGTTTTGGTCTTTCCGGAGATAATCAGTGCTACTAAAAACGCCGGTTACCGGGTTTACGACAACGAACGCAGATAGCGCCAAAGAATGCATAACAAGTAGCGGAACGTCCTTGATGATGTCCCCGGCGATCAATGGCGTTTTGCCGCCCTTCACTACCGGGTAAGTTCCAACCACCCGCCCGGACACCGTGAGCTGAACAGTTACGGCCCCGGTATTCGTCAGCGTTGGCGTAACAAGTAATGGCGCTCGGAGGGCAAACGTATTCCCGCCATTCACGTAGAACGTAGACGGGATCGACACGGTAAGCGCGTTTTCAGAGCCGCCCGCCGTTGCTGACAGATACTTGCCGGATTGCAGATCCTCAATCTGAACGAAGTTATTTTCCGATCCCCGCGTAGGGAAGTTTGAGACAACGTCATTCAGCGACCACCCTTTCGCCTTCGTCAGCTCCTGGCCACGAATTACGGTGAGGTTATCCCCACTCACGCTGACCAGGTGGCATATCTCGAATACCGTTTCCAGCTCGTCCGTCAGCGTGAGCTTTGCGTAAAGGGTGCTGGTATATGACGGATTGACAAGAGAGGCTTCGGCCTGCAGGGTTTTGGCAAACAGCGCGCCGGTACCCGGCATAACGGCGATAACTGTCTGCGTCGAGTTTATGTCAGCGGCCAGGGCTGACCGTATGTTATTGCCGAATCCAAGGATCATGGTTCTACCCCTTGCTCAATCGGATTTAATTCTTCATCGAGCTGAACGCCAAACACAGCCGCCAGCCTGCAATAAAAATCATCGCTTACTTTATTCTCCACTATATCGCCATCATTTATTTCAATTACATCCGCAACACTCAGTTGCATTAAGTAATCACGAAACACACCATCAGTCTGCTGATAGCCTATTAAAGACTTTATTTTATAAAAAGTTTTCATTATGCACCGACTCCACCCCACTCAGCAGGGATTTGATAGTAATCAGATAAACTTGCTGCGCCATAAAATGCTTTACTTTTATATCCAGGCAATGTTACACGCGGCACCGCAGATATAAACCCGAGGCCTTCCCCAGTCATTATTTTGCAGCCGTAAAAAGCATTACTGACGTTAGCTAATTTCGGGTACTCTAGTAAATTGAATATAGTGTTCAAGTTGCTTTTCAAAAGAGCACACGATTGGAACAGCCCTGTAATACTATTGACGGAAGTGTTATTTAGCAGGCCAGCACCGACACTTTGCAGTTTAAAACAATAGAAAAATGTATTGCTGAAATTAGTTGCCTTTGAGTTGTTTCTGAATAACCCAGAAGGTACAGTTACAATAGCCGTCTGATAGAATGCGTTTGAAAATGAAATTGCATTAGGATTATTTGAAAATAAATCCTCATGAACCCCCTCCAGATTAATATTTCCGTTAACGAACGAATCAAAGTATATCATTAAAGTGCAAGTTGAAAATGTATCAGCAGGAATACTTCTGATATCACAACTCGCAAACATACTGCTGACCGTCGTCAGCTTTACGTTGTATTTAAACATTGCAGGCGGCAGCGTTGTCAGGCTTTTACAAGACAAGAATGAAGACGTCAATACTGTTAAATTTACACACTTATCGAAGAATCCTTCAGGTATTCCAGTCAGCGATGTGCATCCACCAAACATGCGGACAGTATTGGATTGAAGTGCAGTGAACCAATTTAACAATGTAGCAGGCAGTGAGGGTAACTTTGTGCAACTATCAAACATATATTGAACATCATTTGCTTTTGTGCAACCTTCAAACATATCCCCTGAGATAGAAATTAAGCCATTACAATACTGAAATGCATATGAGAATGATGTTGCTGCCGAGCACCCTCTAAAAACCCCACTCGGGATTGTAGTTAATGCTTCACAACCAGAAAATACATATTGGAACGTACTACACAACCCCTTACCATCAAATGCATATGGGGTTATTGAAGCCAGTGAACTGCAAGACCGGAAGCAGGCAGCGAAAGTAGTTACCTTGTTACAGTCAATGAATAACGGAATATTTGTTAACGCACTACAACCAGAAAATGAATTAGAGAAAGTAGTTGCACCACTACAACCTGAGAATATATCCAGACCAACAGATGTTAATGCTGTGCAGTTTGTGAAGACATAACTGAAATCAGTATTCGTAGAGCAACCTTTGAAAACCCTATTCCCTACCGTTTTTAATGATACACAGTTGAAGAATGTTTGATAGAAACTGTTAGCGTTAGACAACCCCTCAAATAAACCGTCCGGCACTGATAACAGAGCATTGCATTGATAAAATGCACTACGGAAAAACCCACCGGAAATATTTTTGAATAATCCCGTCGGGATGCCGGTCAGGGCATAACACCGAAGAAAAACACTATCAAAATTCAATGCATTAACACAATCATCAAATAATCCAGCAGGAATTTCATGTAATGATAAGTTTGCGGCAAACGTACTATAAAAAGATGTTACCGCCCCGCATCCTTTGAATATATTCGAGGCGATTGTTTTTATTTCTGAGCAACTACTAAACGTACTGTAAAATGACAGGTTTGCAGAACACCCCATAAATAACCCATCCGGCACGGTCGTAAGTGATGAGCACTGGCCGAAAGTTAACTGAAAATCACTTACTTTAGTCAGATTAGCGAACAATCGCGGCGGAAGACTAATAAGGCCGCTGCAAACGTTGAATGTTTCTCGGAATGATGTGACATTGACGCACTTATCAAACAGACCGCTAGGCAATAGCGTAAGGGCAGTACATTGCCTGAAGGTTTGGAAGAATGAATCAGCGTTAATACATTTATCAAACAGACCTTTCGGAAGCGTTAATAAGCTAGCACAACCATAAAATGAAGATCTGAAATCGGCCGCGTTTGGCAAATAATCAAACACACCTGCGTGAAGCAAGTAAAGGCCTGTGCAATCCTTGGCAAAATAGGTCATATCTGCCCTGCTACTGGCGACCAGTATGATCTCACGCAATGTATTAAACACCATCCCGCTAGTTAGCGTGGTATTGCTACAGAATCGAATGGTATCGCTGCGCTTTACCGTGATGGTGTAATCATTTCCAACGGCAAGCGGGCGAGTCGATATCACCCACCCCCAAGCCATATTAGGGCTGTATTCATCAACAACAAATCGGTAGTCCGTGCTATCTACCCCATCGCCATAATCGACAGTAAATACCTCGTCCATTCTGGCGTAAAATATTGGACGTGAAACGCTATCGATGCGCATTAAAAAGCGCGTGGCGCTAATTACATTGGTAACCACGGTGGCAGTATGCCCGCCATCTTCCGTAGTTACAGTAACGTTTGTGCTTCCGAATTTCTTCCCGCCAGTAATGACTATTTGGCCGTCAGCCATGGTAACCCCTCCAGTAAAGGATTATATATTTTGCTTTGGTGGTTTATTCTTCCGGTATGATAACCGTGGCTATAGATGTATCTGCCGAGGCAGCGGTGAAGTTTTTGTTTGTTGCGTCTTTTGGCAAGACAGTGACATCAATAATTCGAGTCTCACCAGGCAGTAATTCGATTATTTCATCTGATAGCTTAACACCGGTTACCGGCACGATTTTGTAAACCACAACCTCGTAGTTATACATGAATGGCAGCTTTACAAATTTCTGCTCTATACAGGCCTTTAAAGCATGCGCCACGCCGTCATCATAATCAGGTATACGAACGTAAAAGGTGCCATTCTTCGAAGTGATGCTGATATCAAACGTTTGTTGCACCGGGGGATCAACGCCATCCGGCCCTTGAATAAATCTAGCTATTCGCCGTTTGAACCATGGCACGGAAAAATGGAACCCGTCACCCTTGTGAAAATTCCACGTCAGCACCCGTTTGAACAGGTCATCAGATAAATAGCTGTATTGCCCAGCGATGTAGCTCGACAGCGTGGCATAAGGGATGGAGTTATACTCAACTGAGTTGTAGTCGCCTTTCTGCGTTTGCTCTTTGACGATTTGGAGCGTTGGCCTAATCGCCCCGTAAATCCCCTGCGCTATCCAGTCCAACAGGTAGCCGGTTATGTAGGGCGACGTCCAGCACGGTAACGCCAGATTATTAAACGCCGCGAGGTATTCTTGGCTCAATTCGTTGGTTGCATCGAAGAACGCGCAGATATCCTCATCATCGTTATATTGAATAAACGGATATGCTGGAATTACTTTAGTTTCAATTTGTTCCATCATATTTTTGCACCGTTACGTGAGAGGCGTCAGTCGTGAAATACTTGTAATAGTCGCCAGAAACCAAGCCCGTATTGGGGTCTGGTTCAACAATGGCACCATCGATAGCTACGCGGATCCGTATCAGGGAAATTTGTTCCACGCTTAGAACGGAACTCACCGCCTTTTGGAATAATGTTTGCAGCTGGTAGATGTTTATCGGCTGGCCCACATAGACATCGTTGACATAATCAACAATGGCGGGTACCGCAAGCACTGACACGCTGGCTGGGTCAGTGAACACCGTTCCCGTCGTATCCCACGTAAGCATTACCGTGGCCGCCTGTGACGATGGCACGACGTAAGGGATGATATAGGTGTCAGGGAAATCGTTTATCGTAATCACTTCTTTGTGGGGTATATAGCCGCTGCCGCTTACCACGTCTGCCGTAAGCATTGAAATGTCAGGAACCGACTGATAGATCGCCCTGGCCACTTCGTACGGATCGCCACCACCAACAATAATGGCCCACTTCCCCAGCTCCACCTGGCGGAATGCGATTAGGTTAGCGTGTACACCGGCAACGCTTGCCAGCGCTGATTTCAGCTCGTCAGGCGTCCCCTGCACGGCGAACATGCCCGCCTGCATCACTTGGGTACGATAGTCAGCGTTCGTCTGTTCTTCGAGCCCTGGCAGGCCTTCTACCGTGTTGGTCACGGTTAGCGTTATCTTGGCCGGTATAGATGTAATGATCTGCGTTACGGTACCGGCAGGAACAGCCCAGGAGCCGGATGCCGTGGCCAGACAGTAAACCGAGGCACTCTGCCCGCCGGCCGGAATGATCGCGTTGTTCTGCACCGCGTATTGGTGGTTACCATCGCTGACGATCAGCCCACGCGGAACGACGAACCCCGGCGAGCCAATGAAGACCACCAGCACGGAGGTATTAGATCCAATACCCCGCGGTACCCCGTAGATGCTGCCCAGTTGATTCAGTAAGGGAATATTGGCCCCGTATGGCGTCACCGAGTTGATGGTGTCCACCAGCGCGTGATCGATAAGCGCAATAGCCCCGGTCGATGTGCTGGCCAGATCGGTGATCAGCGCCGGGGGCAGGTTCGCCGTGTAGCCTGGCACCTTGGCGGCAACACTGGTGATCAGCTTGTCGTAAAGCTCTTGCGGCGGCGTAGGCTGCGCCCCCGCTTGTGTGACGACTACGGGTAAATCGGACATGGTTTCGGTTACTCCAGGCGTAAAAAAACCCGCTCGATAGCGGGTTGTAGGATGGTCTTTTTTTCTGGTTGGACTACGCTATGTCAGCGCGGGGGCTATCAACGAGAAGCCCACCTGAGCGGGCTTTATTTTTTAGCCATGTTATGCAGCATGCCTGAAACAAACTCTTCGGAATAATCAGCGCAAGTATCTTTGTTTAAATTCCTGTACTGCATAAAATAATCTTTTATACCTTGGTATGCTTCCTTATTTATTTTTGGAGTTTTTCCATCACCAGATAAGTCTATATCATCTATAGATTTCATAGCCCCTGCATCATCCGCTTTGCCGATCATCACGCAAGCATTATAAAAACCAATCCGCAGCTTTGTGATTACTCGACTCGCACCATTTACTGTCGCTTCTGGGCTTACTCTCTCAATAACATCATCTTTGATATGGTTTACTTTGACAATGTCATTAAATCTAAAAATGAAGTTTGGCTTGGATAAGCCACCCTCCAATGTTATGCTTGCCTCATCAGCACATGCATCATCATCAGGTATGAATTCCCCAGAAAAAACAACTGCGTCGCCTTCAGACATATTTGAAACCGTATCATACAGCTTTGTATTTCTAGGTATAGATGCCTTAGGCATCCCTAGCAGATCTCGAGATACAAGCAGTACGTTTGGCGACACTTCGATGTATATAATACCTGACCCATCCCGTCCGGCATATATGGAGTTAATTATTCCATTCCAATTTGATATTTTCACATTACCCAGAGTAGAACATATATCCTTATCTCTATTGATTTTTATTGTTGCTCTTTGCATGTCATTCATTGCATTTGCTGTTTCAACTTGAGATTTCTTAACAATTGAAATGAATTTTTGTTGCGTATTACCACTATTGGAGTCCGCATAAGAAAAAAATGATATCGCCAGCATACAAACAAGTGATAAAATTATTACTCTTCTCATTTTGAAACCTATTTATTTATATGTACATCGCGCCATCATATCATTACGTCTCAACAATTCCATGTTATAGATCACACCGCAATCTGCTTTCTATACGTTACCCCGCTAAACATGATAACTGAAAGGTCATAGGTGGGATTAGTCGCGCCTGGCACCTTCTTCACAGATAGCGAGGCAAAGTACCGGCTGAACTGCTGCTGTACCATCGTCACGTAGTAATCAGGGTACACCTGATCAATGATAGATTGCTGTGCCGGTATGCCGTACTGGGCATAAAATGGAGATTCCCCCAGTCCCAGCTTTAACGTTTGGATCAAGGTGGTGATCCAGCCATAGGAGAAGTCTCCGCTGGCGTCCGACTCCACGGCTACCCATTTCTTTACGCCATTCTCTTCTATGCGGCCCCATGTCCTCATTGCGGTTTCTCCGATGTTCTGGTGGCGCTACCCGGCTCAACATTATTCACGTTGTGCTTGTGACTCATCAAGCTAATGCCACCAGCGGTGGTGTCGCTCTCTACGTGCAGCGGGCCAATAAGCTTGGCGGTTGTTCCGCTTTGCATCTGGTCAGCATCCTGCACAATCTGGCCGTTCAGGTGAATGATGCCATTCAAATAGATGTGCTCGGCTTTTATGGTGATCTTGCCCGGTTCGACATTGACAGATGAATCCTTGCCCGTTGTCTGCAAGAGGATACCATTAGGTCCGTATATGGTTACCTGGTCGGGGTCTACTGCTTCCCAGTTAACATTCCCTATTGGCATGAAGAACAAAGCCGTCAGCGATGGCGGTGTACTTAGATCAGGCAGGCCAACGCCAAGGCCCGTTACGTTGCGGATCGACACGCTCAGGGGAATTGTCACACCCTTGTCACCAACTTGGATCGGGTACCGAATATACTCAGGCCCGAAAACGGGGATCGTGACTTCTGGCAGATTGTAATTCCCCGGCAGGATATCGAACATAACAGTAACGATAGAGCCGTTCACCGCCGTAACGTGGCATGGCCAGCCTTTTCCATCCAGATTAGCATTGCCATCGATCGCGGCCTGCCCATGCTCGGCAAGCGACTTCATGAAGAAATTCTTTTGCGCGTTGCTCATCTGTCCACCACGTCTTTTAGTCTCGGAACGGCTTCAAATACAGTTACCCAGCCATCCTCAGACACATTGTAATAGTCGCCAATATGACGCATCCCCATGACCTCATATGTCCCTGAGAAACTGAGGCGTTGCCTTTCCGAGTACTGGCCCATCTGGTTTCCCACTGCAAGGATGGAATTTTCGCTAATGGCATCAAATGGTAGCGTGATCCAGTCACCGACCTCGATATCATTGCGCATACTGGTTTTGATAGAAATGCGTTGTGGTTCAAGCCAAGTAGGTTGCCCTATCAAATCCCTTGCCTGAATTGGTTTGGCCTTCTTGCTATCAGAGCCGTCGAACACGTTGATTTTATTCTTCTGGACAACGATATTTACGCCGGAATAAGTAAGTTGTCCAAGCATCCCTGGCGTTACTCTTTTCAGCATCTGCGACATCTCAAAGACGCTTCTAAATACGGCTTTCCAGTCTTCATAAAGCACCAGATTTTGATGAATATTGACGTTAATTTCCAACTTCTGGGTATTGTTCTTGTACGTGATCTGTAGCGCCTTGAGAATGACATCACTCAACTTGTCGCCTTGCTTACCGTCCATAGTGATAGTAAATGCCGCACCTTGGTCATTAACGAGACTGATAGGCCATATAGGTAGATTTAGCGTTTGGTATACTCCCTGCCAGTTACCATACGGGCCCCATATCTGACCTTTCAGCAAAATTCCTTTCCGTGGCGGGTTGGTAAGTGGCAGACCCGCAGAAAACCCGCCGTAAACCGTAATGTTTGCCATGTGTAGATTCACGGCCTGCCTGAGCACTGCCACGGGTAAACCATAGACGGTTAGCATTGCACCGCCCGCGAGCATATCCGATCCGAACGTTGGCGCATCAAGTGTAATTTGCAGCGGAGCGCCGGGTCTGGTGGCTTCATTCAGTGGATTTTTATCGCTATCCCACGGCCCGATATCCTTACCTGCCGCGTCTTTGATGCTCTTCCCGTTCCTGTCAGTAATTTCTATTCGATAATAGCGCATTAAGTAGCCTCAAAATTATTGGTACTCTCGCGGTAAATCAGCGTTCCGGGTGCATAAGGCAGCGCCAGATTGATATCGCTACCTGGCGGTGACGCGACCATAGGGGTAAATAGAACAACACTGTTATTGTCGTCCGTGGCTTGTACGAAATAACGGTTTGAATACAGGTTATAGAGGACGGTGATAAATAGTGTCTGGCCCCCTACGCTGGCAGTAAAGCGGAACGGCGCTTTATCGGATTGGATGAAATTTATGTAAGTTGTCATGATGGAAATATGCTCTTAACGCTTTCCCAAATACCAGACCAGTTAAGTCCACCTGGCGATGGAATGCCATCCTCGAATTTTTTCATCAAATTACCCAATGTGGCGTTAAGCTGTGACTCGTACAGTAACGGCTGTTCAAACTCAAACGCCCATTTGTACTGCACCTGCTTCACCTGATCGCTAAACCCGGTCAGATCGACCATAGACCGCAGCAAACACCCGGAGTAAATGAATGACGGGGTAAGTACGGTATAGGTGCCGCCGAGGTCTGTGTGGTTGTCCAGCGCCAGTTTCAACGCAGTGAACATTACCGGTTTCGCTAGGTAGCCCCCGTTAGTCGTCGTCGCTGGCCTGGTCATATTCAGCGTGATCCGGTTGGGCTTTTTAACTACCGCGTTTGCTGCTGTTGCCTGATTGAGAAATGGGTATGTGGCAATATCATTCACAATCAACGTGCCACCAGCCGCCGGTTCGAAATTGGTTGTTAACGTGTCTACGTTCAGGTTCGCGCCATCAAGTAGACCGTTTACAATACTCAACCCCTCAGTAAAAACGGCAATCGGCAGCACCCCTCCAGGCACATACCTTGCTATTCCATCCACCAGCAGGATCGGGGTTTTCTGGAACGAGAGAGCAAACGCACTTTCATAGATATTCACAACGCCCCCTTAGAACGGAATGATGATAGGTGGTGGCATATTCGAACGGATCTGCGCGTTGATGTCAGAGCCTGGCGCTTGGTTCAGCGCAACGTCGATCACCATGCGGCTTTGTGTAGCAACTTGGCTCTGTTGAGTTCCGCGCATTGCGATACGAGAAAGTGAATCAGCTTCGCCGATTTGCGGCAGTATCTTTCGCAGGTAGTCATAGGTTTCTTTTGGCAGTGACGTTAATCCGTGCTTATCAACGTTACCCATCCCCCAGTTATAAGCGGCGACAGCTTTTGCGGCATCGCCATCATAGCGCTTGAACAGCATCTGGAAGTAACGCCGTGCAGCGGCCTCGGCTTTGTCTCTGTCGAACACCTCACCGCCGCGCAGGCCCATATCCTTTGCCGTTCCCGGCATAAACTGGAATGGCCCCATCGCACCGGCTTTTGATACGGCAAAGCGGTTTCCACCAGACTCTACTTGCTCGACCACGCTCAGTAGATTTGATGGCAGGCCATCACCTTCGCGTGGTCGCCGTGCAGCCTGCGCATGCTGGGCTGGCTCCTGCGTTGATTGGTAATTTTGCCAGCCTCCAGCCTTCCACCGCTCATCAAGGTCAGGGAACATATTCTTTCCAACGGTGCCAACAATCCCCCCTACTGTTTGCCCTATGGCCTTTACTCCGCTCCAGAAGCCTCCATTTCCGTTGCCTTCCCTCGCCGGTACGGCCAAGGTCGTTGCGGTCGCTGATACAGCATTGTTGAAGCTGCTGCCACTTTTGGCCCCGGCTAATGCGTCAGATCGTTCTTTTTGCTTCCTGGCTTGGTATTCTGCGTCTGCCTCTCCCTCTTTTTGGTGACCTCCAGGCAGCCAGCTATAAATCCACATAATCCCGCGCCCAATAGCCTTGACGATTTCCGTCACAGCTCTACTGAACTCGCCTAAGTCCTTTTGGAAACCGGGACTGCTGATCCAGGCACTGAACGATTTAACCCCATCCGCAAGGGTATCGAATACCGCCTTACCGTTCGGGCCGCTCAAGAATGAGTCCACTGCATCAGTAAAGGTCTTGGAAAGCTTTTCGATAGGCTCGTTCAGCGTCGCAAGCGCTGTCTTGAACGAGTTGAACATTATGTCGGTGTTGGTATCGAACGTGGTAGATACCGACTGAAAGCTGCGATTATCCTTATCAGACATTTGCAGGGTTTTGGCGGTAGTTTCAAACCGGTTGTTGAGCCCAGGAATAATGTCTTGGTTGGCTCCATATTGGTTAAGTTCTGTTTGGCTGACCATCCCGCCAAGCTTTAATGCGTTAATCCTTGAATATGCCATCCCAGAGCCATTGTCACTTGCTGCCAGATCTGAAAGTTTCTGGATTAACAAGGGCAGGTTTTTCCCTGGGCTATCCAGCGGATTTAACCCAAGGGACATAAGGCCTGGCCGGTATGGCGAACTAACATCACTATTTGCGCTATTCAATCCCTGAATCAGGCTATCAACGCCGCTGAACCGGTTGCCGTAAACATTCTTGGCTGCTTGCATCTGCCCGGTGGTCATTTTATTGCCCTGGGCTGTCATTAACTGCTGCCCGGCGTTCTTGGCGATCATGTTGTAGCCGAACGCGCTGCCGGTACCTAGCAGGGCCATTTTCAGCCCCCAGGAGATGGCCGACTCAAACAGCCCCTTCAACATGCCAATGGTCTTGCCGAGCGTCTTGTTGACCTGGTCGAAGCTTTTTTCTACGGCCTTGGCGAGCTTGTTGACGTTGTTCAGGAAACCTTTTCCGGCCCCATCGCCAGAATCGTCACCACCTGCCCCACCAGCATTCCCCCCACCGACACCACCGGGAGGAACGCCACCCCAGCCACGGCCAGCGCCGGTATCCAGTGGCGAGCCGTATTTACTGTTAAACCGCTCCGCCGCTGCGCTCAGCTTTTCAATCAGCGAAAGAGCCTCTTTCAACTGCTCGTTATCGACGGGGATCGTGATTACCGGGATATTCTCAGACATTAGAAAATACTCTTCTTGTGCTTCATCAGTTCGCGAAACTCGGCGGCTGTGCGAACCTCGAAGTTATAGGCCCGCATAAACCCGTCGATCCCGTCATGGCAAAGATAATCTAGGATGGCACTGACAACGTGCTCTCCGTCGCGCCAGAATTCTCTTTGGCGGTCGATGTCGGCAATGATGCTGCCCATTCCATAGCTGTTTGCGATGTACAAGCACTGTTCCAGAGTGAATTCACTTCTTCCATGAGTGCTGTCACCTGATTTGGCTTGTTGATCGCACAGACGCATGTAAAAAAAACAATCTCACCCAGCACATCATCTTCATCAACCACCTCGCGCGAGATCGCCACATCGAGGGGAATTTCTTCCCAACCCTTTCCCTCTACCGGCACAATCGCCGTAGAGTTGCGGATAATCTCCTGCAGCAGAGTATTCTTAACGCCGGTGGCTCCCTCCCAAATCCCGTCGTTTTTAGCTACGCGCTCAAGCATGAGGTAAGCGATACGCGGCCCAGCCAGCACCCCCAACCCCTGCCCAAAGATGGCGGCAAAGGCTTTGCTCAACGTCAAAAAGTGCTCGCGGTAGACGGCCTTGGTGATCGGTGTTGAGTGGATATAGATATTCCCGTTCGCCGTTTCTACCGGGGTAACCAGGTTCATTTTGCGTGAAATCTCCATTACAGCTCCCACATAGCAGAGTTAACGTCATAGATGCCAAAGACAGACACCAGGAACGCAGGGTCACGGCCAGAGAAACTCACGTCACCGGCTGATCGGATAGTTGCGCTACGAATGGAGAAATCGCCCAGTGTGCTTGAGTCTGAGTACACCTTGGCGTCACCCAGCAACGTGTCCAGCTCAATCTGATTTTTGAACAGTTGCGCCATCCCTTGGCTGCGCACCATGTGGATCTGCATGTTGATCATCTGGTAGGGGTTGGGGGACGATACGCCGCCCGTCATTGTCGGCAGCAGAACACCAGCATCACCTTGGAATTGAATATCGATCGCATCCTGCGTTAAGAACGATGCCGTGATATTCAGTTCGGGATATTGGACGAATTTAATCGAGGCGCGAACTTTATTCAGTACGCCTTGCGGTACGAATGGATTAGCCATTTTTTATTTTCCTGATTAAGAAAGCTGCATCGTAACGACGACGTTAAAGATAATTTTCATGAAGCCGCGCATCGGCGTGTATTCCGCCGAAAGGCCCGCATACCGCCCGATCTTGTAATCGTTAGGGTTGTTCTTCACGTAAGTGCGGAACGGCACAGCCCCGACAACCGGGTTACCGTTGACCAGGCCGAAGGTTACGCCGGAGTTGAACACGCCCTGGGCGCGGTTTTGCAGCCGGTCAATGCCTCGCTGCTCGTAATACAGCGGGTTAATCGGGTTGTTGCTACCGTTGAAAATCTCGTTGGCCAGCGCCATCTGTACGTTAATCTGGATCCAGTCCACGGAATACCAGTAGGTCAAGTCGTTGCCGTCCGCTGACATGCCGTTAAAGTAGACCGTGTTGCTGATCCCCCCTTCCGCGCCAGTGCCGACGTAGTTCACATAGTTGGTGGTCAACAGCGTTTTAACCGAACCTTTCGCCACCAGCGCAACCACTCCGATCAGATAGCGGAAAGCCATCGGGGGAACTTTGTTGATGTCGGACGGCGACGCACTGATAAACTGCCACATCGCGGCGGCGGAGTTGCAGATCGCCGGATCAGCGCTTTTCTGCGTGGGTACAAATGACTTGATAGTCTTGTAGTGGTATTTGGCTGCTGTCGCATCGGTATCGATGAAGAAGTACACCATGGAGGTATTAGCGGCGTTGTTGCGGCCTAGCGTCACCAGTTTTGGGTTACCGTCCCACGCGACCGGCACAAGGTAGGTATAGAAACGCACGTCAGGATCGGCCATGTAAGCCGCGACCGCGTCAATACCGGCATCTACCACGGCACCCACTTCCATGATGTAGATACCGAGACTGTTCCCCTGCGCGAAGAACGTCGTCATCGCAGCATTCACGGCGGCATAGGTGGCAGCGGTGTCGTTTGCAATGGCGGTAAATTCGGCGTAGGAGGTGATCAGCGTTGGCGTTTTCGCCGCAAGTGTTGTCGCCCCGTTTGAAATAATCACGCCCGTTTGTTGCAGCGTAGAGGGAATAGCACCTACAGTCTGCGAAACGTTTACCGTGACAATTCTGTAATCGTCATTACTCATTATTTGATCTCCAAAGTGATAAAAGCTTCTTTAATAAGCTGTAGGGCGATATCCCTGGCCGTCTGTTGGTAATAGTTGATGTCGAAATCGATGTGCTTTTTCTTTGCCAGCGCGTTTATTTCGACCTGGTTTAACTTGTCGTCAATAACAACCGGCGAGTTAGTGATGCCAAACTCTTCGAAGTCGAGCGCCTCATTTACGATGTAATCGACGTAATCCAGCGCCTGCTTGTTGTTCATGCCGTACAGCGTCACGCGAACAGTGTCCTGTACGTGCTGGCTGCGGGTCAGGTAATGCGGTGCCGCCTGCAGCGGCTTAGTTTCCTTGACGTCTGCCACGATATACGGCGGCAGCATGTCCGAGGGAGAGAGATAGGACGGGTAAACGGTGCCGTACTTGGTCAGGCGCATCCAGATCGGCGTACTATTCGATAAAATCAGGTCAGTGTTGATATCCGCCGGATCGTCAATAATCTGCGTTCGCAACGTCGGCAACACGGCCAGGCCTCGGTAGTGGAATATCCCCGCCTGCGTATACTTGCTTTCCATGCGCGAGAAAGAAAACTGCACCCCGTCATAGTCGCCCAGGTACATCCATTTCGGATCTACCATGTTGAAGTCGTCAATCTGTTTTAACGGAGTGAAAATGATGTAGTTCATCGACTGCGACGCGGTGGTCGTCTGCTCTGACACCGCCTGCCGGTGCAAACTACCCTGAATGGTGACCGCCTTTTTCAACTTATCCAGCCCCAGGCGCTCCAGCTCCGCAGGATTGACCAGATCCGCCCTCACCCAATAGATAAACCCGTCCAGCGGCAAAACCTGCTTAACGTAGAGCTTGAAGGTGATTTTTTGGCTGGTTGAAATGGTGTCTACGGCGGTGTGAAGGGTGTCGGCTAACTGCGTTTTGGTGCGCTTCGCTATCTCATCAAGTTTCGCCATTGTTGCTTATCCACGCTATAAAGCTGGCCTTGAGCAACCCTCCATCGATAAACGAGGGGCGGCGCGGGCCGGTTTCTTTTTTCAGGCGAGAGTTAACCCCGTGCAACGCCGACCAGGTAGGAACCCCATCGACGCCCAGCCCGGCCATTTCTTCACGCTCCAGGAAAATGTTAAAACTGCGCACTATCTCGCCCAGAATGATTGTTTCCTGGTCGAATGGCGCGCCGTATTTGATGTGGTTTATCAGTCCGAGCCGTATCTCGTCGGATACCGCTAACAAAATGTCGTCCAGGTGTTCTTCAAAGAAATGGGTAAACAGCTTGTATTCATCTTCAAGCTCAAGAGCTACCTGGTGCGTAGTCTTCCCCGGCTCCGCGCCGTAGTCGTAGGGCATATCGATGACACCCAGCTCTACTTTCATGGCGTCATACCCCAGTGGCTCCCCATCTCCATCAGAACGGCCAGCGCCGCTTCACCGTAGGGATCTTGCATCATCATCAGGTCAGCCAGGCTAAGATTGCTCATGGCCTCCCCGATGACCGTTGAACCTGATGTTCCCTGATCGGCTGCTGACGTCATGATGCCCGCCGCTGCCCGCCCTATCCCCAGCTTGTCGCGCATATCGGCAAAGTAGGTGCTGGGCGGTGTGTCGTCGGCATAACGCAACAGGAACGACGTGCCGAGGTTGTACACGGTATTGCGATAGATGACCGGCAGGCACTCAAGGCCCAGGCCTTTAGGTACCCATTCGAGCGCGGCCGCATAGACGCACTGCAGCGTTTCGTTGTTGTCTGCAATGGCTTCAACAGGAACCCCCACGTTATTACGAATAAAGTTGAGGAATCCGGTAAACGTTGGGGGTATCTGGATCATTATTTGGTGACCTTCAAGTTTTTCTTAACCGGTGTTTTGTCATCCTGTTCGGGGTCGAGCGGCTCGCTCTGGATCGTCATTTCCAGGCCGTCTTGCTGTTCCTGTCCGTGGTTGACCGCAACGTTTTTAATGTCGTTGTTAATCACGACGGCGCTTTCTTCAATGATTCTCTCTGCTCGGTCATCAAGGAATTCCAGGCGGGCCTCGTAGCCATCGTTGATTTTCGAAACCTTGATTTCGCGATCGATGGAGTAACACAGGCCGGAAAAATTCGCGGGGATTTTTGCCATATCGACAAAGCCGTAACGCTCATGCTGATCAATGATCGCCCTGATGTCGGTATCTTGCCCGTCGATAGAGATCTGGGCGCCAGCTGGAATGTGGCGAGCGAAAGGTTGACGGCGCTCAGGCAGTTTGTAATTGAACAAATGGCGTTGCGGGGAACAGTTAGCAATATGAATTTTCATTCTAAATCCTCAAAAAAGGCGAGGTTACCCCCGCCGATTAGGCCAAATAAGGAAAATGGGTTTTATTATTCGTAGGCAGCAGAAAGCAGGGTTACACCCTCGGCGCGCAGGTTCCAGCCAGGCGTTGCCCGCATGGTGTAAAGCGTGGTTAACCCGCCATCAGGGATCGGCGTTGAAACTTCGGTCGGCGCGGCCACATCACAGAACATCTGGTTAACCGCGCGCTGGTTAGGCGTCAGGCTCGCAAAGATGTTGGTGTTAATGCTGCTGTCGCTGGCCGGGACGTTCAGCACCACGGCGCTGATGATGATCAAGTCCGTACCACCAGCCCCTTTACCGATCAGCGTGTCGTCCATTGTGAAGATGATTTCGTCCTGTGCAGCTTCACCTGCAACTTTTGCGATGATGTTGCCAGCGGTATCGGTACCCGCACCTGGACGCTGATACGAGGTCAGCTCAACAATGCCGGTATAGCTGATCGCGCTGTTGAAGCGCTGCGGTGCCGTGATGGTGATCAGCGCCGGTTGCCCCAGCATCAGCATGCGGGTTTTCAGGTCTGCGATGTGGCCCAGAAGGAACCGCGCCAGTTCGCCACTGTCCCACGCCGGGTAAGTCGTCTCGCCGCCGCTGTCTGCCGCCAGGCTAACGGTGGTTGCTCCTGCCGTGTTGGTGATACCTTCCCCGTTCGACGGCTTGAGCCCGTAAAGCAGCATGGTTCGCAGCAACTGTGCGATACCCTGACGCGCGGAGAGCTGCAAGGCGCTGACCAGTGAATAGCCCCAGTTGCTGGCCGCCTCATCATCAAACAGGCCATACTGCGAACGTGTCGCAATGCGGTAGGTCTGCATCTGGGTGTAGCCAGGAACCACGGAGGAAGAAGCAACCTGGTTAGGCAGCGACTGGCTGGCCTGTACCTGGTTGGTCATGCGCAACGTTTTTTGATAGACCAGCAGGTCATTGCTGCCGATCTTCGCTTCCGGTTTACCGCCCGGTAGCAGGTCAAATGCGCCGGTGGCCATGCTGTACTGCATAGCGATTTCCGGCAGCATCATCGACGGATTCAGAATTTTGAATGCGGGTGCAAAGTTACTCATTGTTTAGCCTCAAATCAGATGGAGAACAGGCCCATAGGCTTATCTTCCCAGTTAACGTCTTTGGTCGTTGCGTCTTGCACCGCCGCCATATTGCCTGCTGGGGAGACTTTCAGCAGGCGGATAGAAATGCCGTCAGCCGTGGCAACGTCGATCACCTGTGCTACCGGATCCCACTTGAATTGCGTACTGGTCGTTGAGGTAGTCCCGTTCGCCAGTGCGGCAACCGCTGCGCTGATCGGCAACGGAATACGCGCGCCGGTACCCAGGCGGTAGTAATGCACCCCGTTACCGGCCATAAACTGCGGTACGCCGTTATTCGGAGTAACGACACCGTGGTTAGCCTGGTTCATCACAATGAAGCCGTTGCACGATGTGGCTGTCGCTTGGCGGATCACCGCACCGAGCATTGCTTCGCTTGATTTCGGCACAGACTCAATGATCCCCATACCGCCCCACATAGAGCCGACCACATCGTCGGCCAGGACGCCAGCGGCCAACAGTAGGCGAACTGCCGGATCGTCTTGGGCGTCACCCTGCACCAGCCCGAACGATTCAACGTTAAAGCTGTTCTTGAAGGCGGGGCCGGTTTTGAATGCGTTTTCTAATGCCATTAGCGAGTGCTCCCACTGTTAAATTTTACCAATTTCTGAGCCGGTACCTTTACGGTGCGCAGCCAGGTGTCCATGTCGCCCTGATAATGCCGAACCGGTCGGCCTGCGGCGTCGTGGCGAATCGTCTCGATCAGTCGGCCAGGCGTGTTGGTAACCTTGCGCTCAAACTCTTTCTTGGCTTCGTCAAAGATGGCAGCCTGCATGGTCTTCAACGTCGCCGAGTCAGCGATCGCCCGGATGTTCGCACCGGCAAACGTCGGCGCGTATTTCTGCATGATCGACAGCGTGCGCTTGATGTAGTCGGCAGACAGCTCCCCGGCATGCGGTGATGGTGCTTTTTGCCCGATCGCGGAGAATGCGGAGTCGGCTTTGACTTGCTCACCGGCCATCGCTTCTGCATCAGATTTCACCTGTTCTTCCACTTTTGCCTGCTCCTCTGAGTCGGCCTTGGCCTGCTCTGCGGCTGCCGCTTCGGAATCTGCGCGGGCCTGAGCCTCTGCTGCTTCCGCGTCGGCGCGTTCTTTCTCTTCCTTCGCCTTGGTCGCCTCGGCTTCGGAGTCAGCGCGCTCCTGCTCTTTCTTCTCTTTCTCTGCGGCTTCAGCATCGGCGCGAGCCTTTACGCCCTGCTCCATGCTGTCCATCCGCCCGGATAGCTGATCGATCTTGACGCTTAGTGTGCTGGCCAGCCCGCCCACGGTCGCTTCGAGAAGCTTTTTCATGTCTTCTTCATTCATTTCTAAATTACCTTTGTTGGAAATATCCACCCCAGACGGGCCGTTACCTTTATCCCACACGCCATTAGTGCCACCAGCTTCTGTCACTAAAGCGATGTGATCGATTAAAAACGGCTTACCCTCAATTAAAAGGGTCGTTCCGCTTTCTTCATTCGTTATTTCGATGTTCTGTGATTCTTCGTTGAATAATACCGAGGGGCTTGTTGATACCGTTTCTTTCAGTATTTCCGCCACAATCCACTCAACGTAAATACGGACAACCGCCCAGACCTCATCCCCTTTGATGTAAGGGAGCATGACGGAGCCAACGACTCTATCTTTAAACTCCTTCTCGTTCAGTTTATTAACATCTTCTGGGTGATCTGCGATGACGGGCAGCCCATTGCAGCGCCTTAAGAATTCATCATTAAGGTATAAATCAGGGTCACGCCAAACAAACTCATCATGCCCCGCCCTATATGCTGCTCCGGTTCCCGTTATTCGCAAATTAACCAGCCAGGTATTAGAGAATTTAATCGGGGATAAAACGGTGCCATCCCGAATATTCTCGGCTAACTCAAGCTCGTTCAAATTCTCGTTTCCCTTTTTCAGTTAGGAATTCATCAGGAAGTTTTTGCGGCGCGTAGATGTAGATCGCCTGGCAGCTGCAATAAACCTCTTCCCCCACGGCGGTGATCTCGTCGTAATAGCCATTCACCGGCTTAATTAGCCCATGCTTGATGGCCCATGAGTCGCGCAGCAGATAGATTTTTTCGTCGCGCTCTTTGTGGTCTTCCCGGTAGTTGTATCCGGGCCGCCGCCAGGACGAGTGCCACTTAACGGCGATTGCGCCGCCCTGTATGGCAATGATGTCCTTTATGTTGGCTGCCAGCTTATGGCCCTGGTCGATGGCTACGCGCCGGTGCTCGAATGTCTGCTCGGACAGCTTGGCCCGTATCTGCGCCTTCTGTTCAACCCGGTCAACCGCGTTGGTGCCGTCTACCGGGACAGACGAAACCCACCCATGGAAGCGCTGAATGGTCTTCTCGATGGCGGCTTCACGGTTAAGCTTGATAAGGTTGGCACTGACGAAGATCCGGCGCTCCAGCTCCTTGCGCAGCTCCGGCTTGACCTTGGCCAGGGTGACTTTGGTCGGGCCGCCGAACGGCTGATCCCGGATTGCGCCACCATCAATCACCAGGCGCTTGTAAATGGCGGTCAAGTGGTTGCGAGTTGTAGTCGGGCTGACTGTTTCGCGATTTGCCGCCGCGCGCAATCGGGCGCTCCATGACAGCAATGATTTTTCGCTATCCCAGCCATTGTCCACGTAGTAGTTAACGGCCTCGGTCAGCACCTCATAGAGCGTTTTAGGTTTCCTCGGCTTCTTCATTGCCTCCCCCCGTTGGCGGCTCAGGCGGCCTGTAGCTCTTAAGCTTATCCATGTCGAGGACGAGCGGCGCCCCCTCGTATGACTCCAGCACGTTAATAACGTCTGAGAGCCATTGAGCGGCCACAGCCTGATTATCTGGATCAAGGCGAGAATAAAGCGTGTCGAATACCTTGGTAGTCTGCTCAAGCAGCTTGCCTTCGCTGTCCTGACGTTCCTCCGGGGACTTCTCTTGCAGCTCTGGCCATGTTGCAGAGAATGACGCGCGCCACATGAAGAACGTCGTGAAATAGTCTTCGGTATAGAGATCGGGGTATTCGTTTTTGAGCGAGTTATAGAAATCCTCGTTCCACGCGATGTACTGCACGATCTCTTCGAAAAACGTTATCACCGGGTCGATCGACTGCCTGACGCTATCGATATATTGAGCGACCGCTTTCGAGTCTTCTTTACCCTCGCCGAACCCGTTAGCAAAAGCTTCATCTTTCAGTATCGCCGCAGGTACATCACTGCCCGCAGCGATATCAGCAATAATGTTGCTCCGGGCCGAGTTCATGGCGCCGTCGATGTTTTGCAGGTTCAGAGACTCGATCGAGTCGCCCGCCCCGATGTTCATTACCCCTTTATTTTTGATGGCCTTGATCATGCCTCGCCTGGCTTTGTTCACCATGCCAATCACGCCGGATATTACAGACGAGTTCTGCGCGGTCTTAGCCACCAGCACCCCGGCCTTTTCACTTACAAGGTCGTTGGTGATCATCGTGTTCACGTATGACCTCAGCGGGTATACGCAGCGCTGGAACACACTGCGGCCCGTAAAGCCCATGCTTGACGACTGATAAGAGAGGTAAATGGGCGCACCAGTGAACACCTTGATAGTCCGTGATGGGTGCCACTTTTTGCCCTGTATGTTCAGGTATTTGTCCGGCTGCTGGAAATCGCGAGTGTTCGGGTCTTGGCTTGTCACCATAGAACCAGCGGCGACCAGCGGGTCGAAGATGTTGATAAAAATATCCTCTTCCTGCAGTCCCATCTTTGTGAGCGGCTTATAGCTACTCACCGAGTCCTGGCCGATACCAATGGCCGCCGCGCCATAACAGCGAGCGTTAAAGAAAAGGTTCTTTATTTTCTGCGTGATGCCCAGGCGTATCCACGTATCAATAAAGGCGTTCACGATCCGGTCTTCTGCATCATCGCTCACGTTATAAATACGCGGTTTGAACATCGCCATTTCGATCGGCTTTTCGACCATCTTCCCGCCGAGTGGATGATACTCCCAGATGATTTTGCACATCTGATAGCCGGTTTCAGAGCCTGGCTGAATGTCCTCACCCATCAAGAAATCTGCGAGCTGTGAGTTTAGTGCTGCGTTTATTGTTTCTTCAGCCATTAGAGTGCGGCTCCGTTACCAAATGCGATGATCAGTCCGTACATGTAGCCATCAAGAAGGTCATCGGCCCGGACGTGTGCTTTTTTGTCGGCCAGATGGAACCCGGCGACCTGTTTCCAGAGGTGGTTTGCTTCGGCTTGTTTGAATGGCACCGTTTTATTAAATGCCTCTTCGGTGATCTTGCACCGCCCCAGATAGTGATAACCGGACGCCATTACCGCCCGCTCATCTTTACCTTTACCGGTAAGCACAGAATCGATGGCTTTCATGTCCCAGCCTTCGGTTTCCGCCTTTTGCAGCAATATGGCACCCATAGCAGCGTCTTCCATAAATACGCCACCACTCCCCATCCGGGGCTTGCAAATGCGGGATAAGCGGTTGAGGTTCTCGTACACACCAGGGATATACTCAGGCAGCAACGCCCCCTGAATTTGTGTTAAATCCCAATCGATAATTCTCAGCTCAGGTTCTGCTACGTAGTGGTACGTGTAGGCGAAATACACAAAGCCGGTACCATCGTTTTCTCGGCCGCCTTTCAGTGCGGTGTCTGCGATGGCAAAGATCAGATCGCAGGTTTCCGGCATTGCTACCGGCTTGCCATCCACCAGCCATTTATTGATATCGAACAGCGCGTCTTTCGACCAGTCTACGAATTCAGCCAGGAACTCCTGCCGGAACACTCGGGGCTCGCAGTTCTTTTCCTCTTGCTCCAGTTCCTCAGCCGGTACATACGGGTTTGATGAGGTCGGCGCGTAGTGCTCGAAAAAGCCCAGCTTTTTGTTATTGCACAGCGCGTAGAAGAAGTTATTTTCGTCAATGCCGTCTGGCGTTGAGAATACCCATACATGACCACGAGGAACGAGCAGCGTTGGCTTGATAGATTTGGGCCAGATTTCCTCCAGCATCTCAGGGGCTTTTGTGAACGCCGCCTCGTCTATCAGGACAACTTCATATTCACGGCCACGACCGGCCAGCTTGTTATCGTTGGTTACCCAAAAGTCGATCTTGCCGCCATTGGTCAACAGGATGCGCTTTTCGCTGCGTGACTGGCTTTTGATGAGTGGGGCCAGTAGCTCGACCAGCTTGTCGAAGATTTCCTGATACTGGCGATACTCGGCAGTGAATACCCCCACGCGCCCACCAAACAGCTCTTCAAGGCCGGGACGGGTAAAACTCGCCGTAGCATAGGTTGCGGCAATATTGCAGAGCATCGCCGTCTTGCCCCAGCGCCTGCCACACCGCACAACGTTAAATCGGTGGTCTAAGCCCGCCTGCCAAATGGTGGCCTGGCCGGTATGCAGCGGGGGTAGATAAATGTCCAAAAATCACCCCTTTTTAACATAATGACCGTTACCCGTACCGGCGCAACAGCACTCACAGCGGCATCAATGCGAGCGGGCTATTTCTCCGTGTTTCGATGGGTAAAAGAGAGGTTTTGCACTGCATAAAACGTGCATAAAAAAGGCCGCGTTTTGCATAGGGCAAATACGCAGCCAAACGTCTATTTCTGTGGGTTTTGCTATCTGCCAGGAAGCGGCAGCGCGTTATGGATCACCGTGGTCGTAGAGCCTCCACCGGTCTTTAACCGCTCGGTTTCAACTGCGGTCTTCTCGGTAGCTACTATTCGGTAGCCTGTCTCAGCGGCAATCTTCGGTAGCATGGCCTGCGTCAACTTCATCTGATCCAAGGTGCGGTAAATCGACTCGATTCGAGCGGCGTTCCGGTCAAGGGCTTTATCAGCAGACCGAATCTTTGCCTCTAGCTTCTCCCGCTCATCTGGGTCGCGAGTATTTCGCAATTCTTCTTCCCATCTGCCAGCGTTCGCTTCGGCGGTCAGGCTGGCCGCTTTAATGCGTATCAGCTCATCCTCCAGCGTCAGCGCTTCGGCATCCTCGATAATATCGTCAGGAAGCAACCTGCGCCGGGAATAGCCGCCATGTTTCAGTGCGCGCGTGTTACCGGGGCCAGCAGAACAAACGGGCCGGGGGTTGCCCTTATGTTTCGTTTTTGAGGGGGTACAATCTTCCGGGGTGCGTGGGCCTGCCGCGTCATCCTCCGAATTACTTTTTTCCTTAGCCTTATCCGCCCCTGCGCTACCTTTGCTGCCTACTGGCTTACTTTGCGAATTCGCAGTTTTATTCGCACCTTTCTTCTGCGAATTCGCAATTTTGATATAGCGCTTCGCAGTTGCGTAATTTAGCCCCTGCGCCTCGCACCACTCTTTCGGAGAGACTCCAGAATGTGCATGTTCGGCCAGGAACTGCTGTTGTAGCTCTCCCCAGTCCGGTTTTGCCATAACGTTCTCCGTGAAATAAAAAAAGCCATCAGCAACCGTGGCCGGAGTGGCCGGTAGGTGTTACTGATAGCTTTGCTTGCGCTTTATCGGTGACACTCAGCGAATGCCACCTGTAATGCCGTCAGTCCTTCAAATACTCTTCTGTAGGGAATGACATACTTCCTTCCAGTAGCTCGGCGCTAGTGCTGGTAACAATCACGGTATGGTGCGGGTGAACGTTCTCAGCCAGCCACTTGATTAGCGGCTTTGCTGCCTCTTCAAAGCTAACCCGAAGTACCGTATTTTCTTCACTTTGTGACGCTGTAGCCATTTCCACTAAATCAGTGAAGTCGAGGCACATATCTAAGCGATGACCATGATCATCGACAAAGTTATAGCTTTTAAAATGCTCAATGATCTCTTTGGCACTTTTGCCACTTAAAGGGGATTTATCAATTGATTCGTCAACCTGTTTCATCTTCAAACCTCAGTTCTGTTGGTTATGATGCCGCTAGCAATACGCTGGAGGTGGCATTTCTTAACGGTACGATTTATCAATATTCTGGAGTTCCGTCTGGTATTTATCAGTCATTGATGAATGCAACATCAAAGGGTGGATATTTTTCCAGCACTATAAGGAATCGTTTCCCTACTCGTAAGATTGGGTAGTACATCTCAGCGGGGGTGATACTCCCCCGCTTTTATCGCGCTGCCACTTAATTAGCCCCTCAATCCTTGATGCGCATACATCAAGCTCACTCTGCGCAACTTGCAACGCAATCACCGCATCGCCGAACGTGTTGCCGGTGAACGGGGTCTGTTTGCATTGCTGGAGCAGTACGGCGGGAGGGTACACGTAGATCAGCTTAGGGGGCGCTGGCGGGGGCCGTATCCTCTCGGCGCAGGATACGCTTAACATCAACAGGCAAAGGCTGATTGCCAGCGTCACTATGCCCCAGCGCCTCGCGCAACGTTCTGTTTTCAGCATCGGCCTTGGCCCTCTTCTGCTGTTCAATTTTCAGTTGTTCTTCGGTTGCTCGCCGGTCAGCGTCGATTGACCCTTTCAGCGCGGTGATCGTTTCATCCCGTCCGGTCAATGCAGTGCTCAGCTCATGGTTATCTTTCTGGTATTGGCCTATGTCGGTATTCAAAGCATCGATACGCTGGCTCATACCAAACAGCAACGCAACCAGGAATAGGACCACCAGCAGTTGCCAATGGCCTTTCGCAAACTTGATTAACATAGCCAAGCTCATGATAGAAATAGCTCCCGCTCTGCCGCTCGGCGCTTCACAAGACCGCGCATCTCTTTACCATTGGCAAACTTCCAACGCGGGAACTGGTCAGCTGCGCCTCTTGGATCACCAGCATTCAACTTTTTAACCAGCGTAGCACCTGCAAAATTAGCGCCGCCAATGTTGAATGCTAGCGATACCAGAGCGTCAAACTGGTTCTGAGTTATCGGAACATTAACGGCGGTATTAACCGTCAATTCAAACACGGCTAAGTCCTCGGCCAAGAACACCTCAGCCTGCCGCTCAGTGATACGGTCACCAGGTTTAACGCCTTTCGTGTGGCCCCAGCCAATCGTGAAAGGTTTACCGCCGGTACCCGGATCGGGGTAGGCTTTCAGTTCCAGGCTTTCAAAGCCTTTGATAAATGCAGTGCCGCGCTGGCTTATCTTGCGATTATTCACTGTGGCCGCTCCCCGTAGAACAACTGAGACACATTGCCCCGCGCCCGGAATACCGCCACGCAGAGCGTAATATTGAGAAGGGTTTCGGCAGGGTCGATAACTTTGTACTCACCGAACGCAATACGGATGGCAACCGTACCGCTGGCAATAATGAGAAGATAAGCCAGTAGCGACGCCGATCGGCTGAACTTGGCCCCATTCCGCCGGTAAGCCAACATGCGGGCCGACATTAAGCCGCATGACAGGCCGTTAAGGATTGCGAGCAGTATTTGTAAGCTAATCATGCGGCCCCCTTCTCAATACGTCAGGATCAGACGCTCGTTGCGTCAATGCCATCAGTAGGCGCACTGACACGGCAGAGCTTACGATCGCCCCTATCATCCGCGTGGCGCTTACGTTGCCCGGCAGGAACGCCGAAATTAGCGAGGCGAAGAAGTCACAGGAAATTACTCCCACGACAAACGACGCAAAGCACAGCAGCACACGGATAAACAGCGTGTAATCCTTTGCGCTGATAACGAAAATTACGGAACCGATAAAGGCACCGATAAACACGTCAGCCGCATCAGGCCCAGATAGCAGGCCGAGAAGTGTTGCTCCGCCCACTACCGCCGTTTCCGTCGCCCTCGAAACAGGTAACGTCATTGATGATCTCCTTTGTTCGCTTCGCTCAGCGAACGCCGGGCGGTAGAAATGAAAAAGGGCCACGCAGTAGCGCAGCCCCATGTCTTGTTGAACTTCATCTGTTAACCATACACTCAGTGTTGCTTTTACTCATTAAATCATTAATTATGCTTATCACTTGCATGCTCAAATGGTCATCCCATCTCACGTAGTACCGATTCCCTGGTGTTGGTCATATTGACTCCCACCGCCCCAAACAGAGGGTGGTGGTTTTTTTTGCCTTAACATTGTAATAACACGACTTTGAACTATTCTCATCGTATGGTGGTGGCGTGCCATCTAACAAAATCATCACGCCCTTTGAACGCCCTCACCCTGTTTCCACTACCCTGGCAGGGTTTTTTTTATGTTGGAAAGCCAAAGTCCCAGCAGTTAGGCGGGAGCTTCATTTTCAATTAAAGGCATTTTGGCGCACGCCTCTCTTAATATCCTGATAGCTTCTTTCAAAATGAAAGACCTCCAGAACACCGAGCCAGCCTTTTTGAATTGCAGTTTTTCGCAAAATTTGATCATCAAGCCATTGCCGCCTAAGCCTTCGAAGATACCAATAACGTTTAATGTCAATCATTCAATATTCCAATACCTGATAGTGGATATGCAGCAAGTGCCAGTCTATCTCTGCTATCACATCACATCGAAGGGTACACTTCGATGTCCGCGTTCGAATAGGGAGATATCCGAACCAAAGTATACCCTTCTGATGTGCTTTCCAGCTACTCTGGCCAATCCCATCTTCGCAGGCTGGAAATCATTTTTTGGAGCATCTAGCCAGGATCGAACTTCCATCCTCTGCCTGGAAAGCAGATATAGTTCCCAAACTACGATAGATATGAATTCAAAAGGTCACACATTAGCGCGGCCGTATGATTTTTAAGATTTTTCTTGTTTATTTTTAGCTAGTTAATTTCAGTCCATCGACTACGCTTATAGTATCGGTATATACCGATGCAGAAAAAGAATATCCCTTTGAACCCCGTTGCCCTGAACTACCCACTAGTTCGGGGCTTTTTTAATGCAAAAAGGCCACCCTTAGGCAGCCTTTGGATAGGTTGATAATGATTACAGTGCGGTTATTTCTAGCCGCTTGCCCAGTGCCTTAAGCGCGGCCTCTATCGTATCGATTTTGGTCGCATGGTTAAGGGTAACGATCCGGTTAACTTCCTGCGGTCGTGTACCCAAGCGGCGGGCCAGTTCTGCCGGTGTCGTGCCGGTGGCGATCATGGCGTTAAGCAACAGCACCTTAGCCGCCACGCTGGCCGGTACGTCGATAAACTCTTCGCCGTCAGCGCTTGGCATCGGTACCGGGCGCCGATCTTCAAAGTAAAAATCAAACGCCGTTACCAGGGCGTCTTGCGCCAACGATAGCGCCTCTTCCCTGGTATCTCCGCCCGTTAATGCCTCCGGGATATCCGGGAACGATACACACCACCCGGTTTCGTCATGCTCAAATTTTACGGGATATCGCATATTTGACTAAGTGAACCTTCGCGAGTAACCAGCCCCGGAGGGCTGGTTTATTATTTAAGGCCAAGTTGCTTGAGAATCGCTTTTCTCAGCGGCTCCGGTATTTCCTTCCCCGGATGCCTTGGCATTATCGTCTGCTTGCCGTTGAGGTAGATTTTCAGGTGGTTGGTACCGTTTGAAAACTCCGCCCCTTGTGCTGCAAGCCAACGCTGGAACTCGCGTTGCTTCACTTCCTCCTCCTGTTTGTTTAACTTGAAATCACTATAAACATTTTTGTTTATAAAAACAAGAGGCAATCTAAACATTTTTGTTTATTTCATGCTTTCGGGCTTCGGGTACGGCTGCGGGGTAAACAGCTTGGTGTTGAGCCGCTTCCGCGCCCGCTTGTTCAGGAACTTGATATAACGAAATTGATTGAAGTTGTGGGCTGTTGCCCGGTGTTTGTTCGCCTGCAGGTGTAAGCCACGCGCACCGGCTTTGCTTGCTTTGGTCGTCAGCGCGATCTTGTGGTACCACTCACCATCCAGCTCGTAGAACGTGCTTCTATGGCTGCCCACATAATCAAAATTGCTTGCCTGGTACACAACGCCGAACCGCCCGCACCGCTCATCAGCGAATGTCTGTACCCACTCAACAGCGGGATAAAGCAGCTTGATGGTTTTCAGCGCGTAGCTGATTGCGCGGGATTCCGTGTTGCGTGGCATCCGGTCATGAACCCAGAGTCGGTTCAGCTCCATGTATTCACGGTTGCCGGTACCGGTCACGACCTTGGATCCGCTGCTGGGGTTCATCGCATAACCCCATTGCATCACGCCCACCAGCTCGCGGCCTTCGAAAATGCCGAGGTGTAAATAGCTGTTGTTCACTATCCGCTTGCTGTAATGGAAGTTGATGACCACCAGGCGGGCCAGCCACGCAGGGATCGTCGCAACGTGCAGATCAGTGCAGCCGTAGCCTACCACCTCCCCGCCGTCGGTTATCGGTGCAGGCTTGCCAGTGGCGCGAGATACCGCACCTTGAGAGTATTTTTTCTTGGTCATATTTACAGTATTCCGATAGGATACACCGGCTCGCGTGAGCGGGGTGGGCCTTGGTTTATACTCATGACCGGAATACATGGGTGTAGATGGCCTCGCTATGCTGCAAACATAACGGGGTCGCCCATTTCTAACGAGTTCGATAAAGATATGCCTGGCCTTATGGTCAGGCTTTTTTATTGGAGCGTCCGGCTGGGATCGAACCAGCGTCTACTGCTTGGAAGGCAGGTATTAAACCCCTTAACTACAGACGCGAAAGGTGGGTCTAGCTTGCTATGCTCACAGCCTCTGAAACCAGTTGCGGCTTAACGATCAGGCGAGCTACCGTTTCATGAGTTGCAAACGTGCAACTGCAATCAACATTCCGGCACTGGTGATAACGCTCTTTGGTCTTTTCACTCAGGTAGCGGCTGGATCGGGTGTGCGCCGTGTGTCCGCACAAAGGGCAATGCATCATTTTTCATTTCCCCATAAATGCAAAAACCCCGCCGTATTATTGGCAGGGTTTCGATGGTAAGCGGTGTGGCGAAGTAACCACTCTTATCACATTACAACACTTTTTGCGTACGCGTTAGAGATTTTGTATATTCATAAGGTTTTTTTACTTTAACAGCCCAGCAGGATTGCCAGGCTCTCATCCTTACCTTGTGCAGGAATAAAAATGACAGAACCAGTGGTGTTTAACGTTACTGATTTCGAAATTAAATATAATGGTGACGAACCTGGCGGCCCCAAGGAGCACCAGATTGACGCAAGAATCCTTGGTAATGCAATAACGTCTTTGTGTGACATTATTGAGCAATCTGACAAAATTATTAATGGCGAGTCCTCTGATGTCCAGGTGAATGTAAAAGCTCATCAAGAGGGGTCGTTTGAAGTTGTAGTCTCCGTTGCTCAACAAGTTGATAATGTTAATGTATTAGAAGTTTTAGGACTCTCGAAAGAAATTGTAGCAATCGCTGCTGGTGCCAGTGTTGGGACTGTCCTTGGGGCAATAAAGTGGTTAAAAGGGAGAAAGTTGGCAGAAGTTGCTGTTGATGAGAAGAAAGGAACTGCCACTTTGATCACTAGGGATAATGAAGAAATAGAGTGTCCTATCATTGTTGAGAAAATTTTGTCATCGCCTTCGGTACGAAAAGGATTTGATGATCTGGTTTACAAACCATTAGCTAGCGAAGGAATTTCTTTGTTTTCTGTTGAGAATCAGGACGAACCAGTAGTCACTGTTACTGAAGAGGATAAAAAGTCATTCAAAGCAGCAAGATCCCTCGTTAAGGAAGAGAAACTTGTCGAGACCGTTACTGCAAACGTTCACATTTCATGTGTTAATTTCCTTGCAAAAACGGGCTGGAAAATGATACTACCTAACGGCAATGAAGTGGCAACTGCCATGAATGACCATTCATTCCTTGAAAGAATAAATCTAAACAAGGCCACTTTTAGCAAAGATGATCTCTTCGTTGTCGAATATACTCAAACACAGACCCAGGTGGGTGAGAAGCTCGGACGTCCTCGATACGAAATCGAGCGTGTTGTTCGTCACAGGGCCGCTGGCGATAGGAAAATTGTTTAACGAGAGAGGAAAATGTCAACAGAAATCATGGAATACATGACCCTTATCACCCTAGCGGTGGTGTCGCTTCTTGTAGCAAGAGGTGTGGTTTTCCATGTTTTGGCATTCTTCTTTCCCCTAGAATCCATAAAACTATCTTATGTAGACAAAGAAGGAAAGAAACACACAAAGTTAGTCAATCTTTCTGATGAAGATGGTGAACTTCTTCAGTTCCTCACTGAACTTCGCGAAAATGGCAAAGTTAGGAGGAAAAACAGTTGATCGGTGGTAAAAGCTACTTACTGTGCCAAGTGTGGTTGATACCGGTGGTCAACTTCACTCTTGAGTTATGTTTGACGTCCCAAACTTTAATTCCTGTTGAGGTAAAGCCATTCTTGCCGGGGCTGTCTGTTGGTGTATCCCATGTGCTAATACTAGTATTAGCACATTTGAATATACCAAGCTTGTCATCACTTATGTTTAAACAGTCAATTAAAAAGAAAAGAGAAGCCATTCGAATTGCCCTTTTAAGGGAGCGGATGGCGCCAGAGCATAGACAGCGGCTTGAAGATGAGCTAGACCTTCTAGATTTAGCTGAGTTACAGAGATACGATATTGAGATAAACGCTGCGCACTCACTCCATACAAAAGAAATGAGTGCAGGTGACGAGTGAGTAATAATTTCACTCCATGTCCATTTTCACATCCAGCATAGCAAGGCAGCCCCCCACAAACCCCTCCGCCGTCTGCATTTCCTTCCTGATTGTCCCATCTGAGCACTTTCGCTTTCTGGCTATATAGCGCAGTGATAGCCCATAGACGTGATGCAAAACGACCAGGTCATACTCATCGGGTTTGTGCTTCATCAATCTGGCCACACAACCGTCGATCACCAAACCATCATCGTCAGAGCACGATTGCTTGCCACTGGATTGCGGCGGAAGCAGTCCTTTGAATCCGGCTGCGATAGGCGAATAGCCGATACCGCTATCCTCACGCGCCCATACCCCCCAGCGCGATAAAACCTCATACATATCACGCATTGCCTACCCCTTTTGATTGAACCACGCCGAGGGCCGCCATAACATCGGTACCCGTCACCCGGTCGGCGCTGGTGCCGTTCGGGGTGTCGGTAATGGTCAGCCCCTGGGCGCTGAAATGCTTCAAGGACGCCTCAAGCTTCATCAGCCGCACTCCCCTACCAGATTCAAAATAATGGCTTCCGTTGGCTCCCCAAGATCATTCAAGCGCTCACTACCCAGTACCCAACGACATACGTCCGTTGCCTCCTGGCGGTTCACTGGCTTTATAGTAGCCATCAACGTTTCGAGGTAATCTTCACGGTCATAAACCGACTCATGATGCTGTGAGTACCCATATTCCCAGCCCTCTTCACGCGCCGCACTGTCACGCATTGAATATAACCAATCCCAATACTCAAATTCTCGGACTACGTCGGAGAAGGTATTGGGGTTTGGTAGCACATCCTGGTATCCGTTAACATGCGCACGGCGCTCTTTGTCGATCTCCATGCTTCGGCCACCGCCAATACTTTTAGCCTTCCGTTCTGCCTTACTCCATCCCCACAAGTGATCGCTGATATAGTTTGTTGATGCCTTAATTAGGCGCTCCGCCTCCACATCCTCAAGGGCTGCGGCATAACTACCGAAGGTTGCTCGTACCTGGCTGGCCTTATCAATGCTACGCCTTGCGGCATCAATACAGCCTTGCGGGTTATCCATCGACATTGTGCCAAATGCGATCTGGAATGGAGCTGCCCCCGATTTCATCAGGTAATCGCTGTAACGTTCTTGCGCCTGCTTGGGGGTGATCTTCAACTTTTTAAGCGCATCCTCCGCCGCCTGCAGGTGTGCCGGTTCATTTAGTCGGATCACTTCCAATACCCATAAATAAGCGTCCGTTTGCTTATGTCCAGTGATGACACGTTGAGGGGGAAGCGGCTTGGTGGTCGCCAGCTCAGTACCGTAGCTCGGTGCAGGAATGGTAAACAGTGCTTTGTGGGTCAGGTTGTCTGTACGGTTCATGCTGCAATCCTCTTTGTGAAAATGATTTCTCTTGCCCGATCAGTGTTGATGAGCAGATCGTTAAAATCGCCGTTGTCTGGCCAGCGAACGCTGACCTTTTCTAAATCGTTTATTGCTGCCAAATTGCCGTTAGCACACGCCATCGCCGCATAGTGACCAGTCGCCGAATGCAGATCCATGTCAGCAAAAATAATCAGGTGCTTTACACCAGGAGGAACGCGGAATTTAGCCATGAACCCAGAGTTCATGACCGCCCAGACGTTGCAGCCGTATACCTCCCGGCTGGCCAGTGCTGTTTCCACCCCCTCGGCAATACCGAGCGTTGTTGCAGGTGGATACATGCGGATCGCCACCGAGCTGGCGTGTTCCAGATAAACATCCTCCTGGAGCTTCATTAACTTCTTGGCCGCCACTACATCCGCTTTTTTGTCGCCATCCAGTAGGATCCGGTGCAGATAGCAAAGGTTGGCTTTGTCATCCGTTGCGAGCGACCAGATCGCCTGATACGTTCCGCCGCTTGAGTCTTTCTGAGATGCACAAAAACGCACGTTCTCGGGGGGTAGCTCAAATATTCCACGCTTGTGCAGATAGCCTTCTGCGCTGGTACTACGTAGCTCTGAAAGCCGGGAAAAATGCGCCGTAACCCTCTGGCGCGTTATTACCATGCTGTTCTGTTTTCTTGGGATGGACTGCCGATCGGGAACAAACTCATTCCCGATAATGCTGTCTACCTCATCCATCACATCTTTGATTTCTTTTCCCTGGGTGAGAGAGAGCAACAACCACCCATCCCCGGCCCCGCACTTGCAAATCCACGTGCCGCGCTGATCCTTATCGTCACAGCGGAAACTCCCCCGCGATTTGCATACGGGGCAATTCCCTTTGAAGTGCCGCTTACCGGTTACACCAGGCAATTTGTAATATTCGAAGATTTCAGGCCAGCGACCGATCGCCGCCTCTTTCGTTTTCATTGCTCAACCGCCTTTCTTCCTGCTTTCAGGGCTTCTCTAACTTCACTCAAGCGCAAGCTGGCCTGCTCCATGCCGTTGAATGACTGCTGTCCTTTCACCTCCTTGCTCTTTGCAAAGGCGATTTGTTTCCACTTGATGAAATTGCTCACCTCGGGGGATGTCTGCTGGGGATGGTCTTTCAGGCCGTTAGGCCAGGAGCCGAATTTTGCTTTATAGGTATGCGCGCACCAGCCATCGCTCACGCTTTTGCCCTGCGCCGCGCGCTGAAGCTGGTAGTATTTGATCTGCGACCACCAAGACTGTTTTTCTTTGAGTGTCGCCACCTTCGCTTTGCCGCCGAGCTGCTTTAGGCCTCGGGTTGCGTCTGTCTCTACGTCTTCACCGGAAAGCGGCTTAAACCCACATTTTGGGCACACGTAGACGCCTGCTGGTTTCATGTAATGGCACTGGGTGCATTCGGCTGGCAGCTTCTCCCGTTTCTCTTTCTCGCGAGCACTGGAGCGGTTCTTCATGCCGTCATCTTTCGAGGGCAAAGTGTCGTACTCGATGCTGTCAGGGAAGCCGAGGCGGTGAACGGATCCGCTATGGTCAAACACCAGGCACTTGTCTTTACCCGGTGCAGTGCGTAACCCGCGACCGATGGCCTGTAACCATCTGATTTCCGACTTTGTAGGACGGGCGTAAATGATCGCCCGGACATCACTATCAAAACCGGCGATCAACGTGCCAACGCTCACGATGATTTTTGTCGCTCCCTGCTCGAAACGGTGGATTATCATTTGCCGGTCTTCGTGGGGGGTATCAGCGGTGATCACCTCGGCATTAACGCCAGCCTGCATGAACTGAATGGTCACAAAGTTCGCGTGACGGACGTTCACGCAAAACGCGATGGTCGGGCGATCCTCGCCGTGGTTTAGCCAATTGTGAACGATGTCGCCAACCAGATCCGCCCCGCACATAATCTCGGCGATTTCCCCCTCTTTGTAGTCGCTGCCAAACTCTTCGGATCGGCTGCTTTTCACACCTGACAGATCCGGCTTAGTAGGGGCGAAAAACTCATACCCGCACAGCACACCGGTAGCCATCAGCTCTTTGATGGTCGTCGGCTTGATCAGCCGCTGATAGTATTTACCGAGGAACGGGGCAAACGGGGTGCCGGAGAGGCCTACCACTTTTACGTTTGTTTCGTTCATCAGGTACAGAATGACCTCAAGCATTTTTTTACGGCGCAAGTGGGCCTCATCGACAATCAACAGATCGATGTTGTCGGGGAAGTCACGGCGGATCAGCGTGTCAGCAGAAGCAATCTGTATCAGCCGGTTCGGGTCATAGTTCGGATGGTCGCGCCACACGTAACTGATCTCACTTTCCGGGAGCCCGTACTGAATAAATCGGCTCGCCGTTTGGGTTACCAGCACCGTATATGGGCAGGTCATCAGCACCCGCATATTGCGTGATACAAACCCGTCAGTGATAAACGCACTAAGGCCGGTTTTACCGCTGCCTGTAGGGCTGTAGACCATGAAGGATTTGTATTGCTTCCAGTCACGCCGTAACATGTCTAGCGCGCGTTGCTGGGCTAAGTTCTCGGTGATGTTAAGCATGTTCCACCCCTGCAAGAGCTGACGCGGGATTACTCGCCAAAGTGTTACGCGTCAGTTTCTTGCTCCCTCCTGGTGTCTCTCTAATTTCTGTGTGCTTCATGAACTCGTCCTCGTGGTTACTTCTTTGCTATGCCAGGGACAAAGCCGCCGGTTATCCATTTAGCATTTTAGCCATCTAAACATCCGGGCGTTCATTGTGGGGCGGGTGCATTAGAGATCTTCTATAAGATCTGTGCCTTCCCTTTGGCTAAGCCTTCCCTAACCCCCCTTTCAAAGATCACCCCCCAAACCCCCCTAGAAAGTTTTCCCCCCTTCCCCAAAACCAACTAGACGTTTAGCCGTCTAGATGTTGCTGAGTGGGCTTTCTGGTTGGTTTCGCTCCGTCGTTACCTCTGGAGCCTTTTCGGTTAACCCCATGCTGGCCCTCGATCGCTGGGTTACATACAACCTCAGACGGGTGTTAGCCTCATGCCTAGCTCTGTTCTCCTGCTTGAATGACACCAGTTCTTCGTCCCATGCAGCCTGGTAGATATCTGCATACAACGTCACAATCTTGCGCCGGGCGGATGCGGTAAACTTTTCGAGCTGCCCCTGTATCCATTCGGCATCAGCGGGGCAATACACCGCAGGCATAACCGCCTTGGTGTACTGGTAGTGAGTCACTCAGGTATGCCATGCAGGAGCCACTTTGGAGAGCACCCAAGGGCATCAGATATTTCAAGTAGATGCCTTGGATGTCGGGAACTCCCCCCCTCAATACGTTGAACAGTTTGCTGTCTTACACCAGCTAACGACGCTAGTTGCTGTTGTGTTAGCCCCAACTGAAGCCTGCGCTCCTTGAGACGGACAGAGATATTCATACACACTCCACATTAACAATATTTGTAGTATTAGAATACTCATTTTGTTGTTTGTCAAATACAATGACTGTTGTATCATGTGTGGCAATACATGGAGGGGTTTATGAATCTGGCAGATAGAGTTAAAAGCAAACGCTTAGAATTGGGCCTAACACAGTCACAGTTAGCGGAAAAAGCAGGGACAACCCAGCAAGGAATTGTTTCGGTGGAATCAGGGAGGACGGGGCGCCCTAGGTATCTTCCTGAGTTAGCGAAAGCGCTAGATTGCGATATCGACTGGCTGCTTACTGGTTCAAGCTCCAATAACGTTACTTATGCTGGCCCATATGAACCAGGCAAGCGCTACCCGGTACTAAGCAAGGTGCAGGCAGGTGCATGGCTAGAGGCTGTTGAGGCCTACCATCTAAAAGACATCGACCTATGGCTGGAATCAGCCGCCCATGTTCAGGGTGAAGGATTCTGGCTAGAGGTTGACGGCGACTCCATGACGGCACCTATGGGCCTAAGCATTCCCGAGGGAACATTTGTCCTCTTTGATACAGGAAGGGAGGCGCAAAACGGTAGTTTGGTCATTGCAAAACTTTCAGATTCAAACGAGGCAACCTTTAAAAGGCTGGTAATAGACGGTGGTCAAAGGTATCTGAAAGGACTAAATCCAGCATGGCCGATGATCCCCATTAACGGCAATTGTAAAATTATAGGTGTCGCCATCCAGACGATGATGAAACTAGTTTAACCCCCTCCCCCTCCCGCCAAGGCCGCTATTGCGGCCTTTTTTACGCTCTTAGTCCTTCATAAAACAACAAATGCAAATATTTATAATCTTAAAATACAACAAATTAAGTTATTTTAATGATTGAATACTCATTTCGTGGTTTACATAAAACAACAAAATGAGTATTGTTCCTCCATCGGCAAACAACGGAGCCAGTGAGATGAACAATCAGCCATTACCCCCAGCCACATTAAGATCAAGCCAGCAACCTTTTTGTATTCATGAAAAGCTGAAAGCGAGCAATTCCCATTGGTCATACGCCTTTGCGGTTAACCCAGTTTATGGCGATGCTACATATCAACTTGTTACCAGCTGGGAAAGTAAGGTTGAATTTGCAGTATACAAACGTACTGGCAGCTACTTTGTGCTTGTTGATTTCTCGGATAATTACTTTTCGATGAATGAAGAGGCAAGAAAGATTATTGATAGGAATCCATCAGCTAAAGCTTCAATTATGTCTTGGGTAAAAGAAAATACAAACGGCTCTGGTCACGACGCCAATCACTAACCAGAGCATAACCCCAGTAAACTCGAAATACTTTAAAGAGGCTGATATGAACAATAACATGCCAGTTATCAAAAAATCAAACCGGTTAATCTTGATTGACCGTGAAAGACTACGTAAAGCCTTACGAACTGTTAAAAATAATTCCGGCTCTTGGGTTTGGAAGTTGTGTATGTACGAAATTATGCAAGCTTATGGCGTAGAGTGTGAATCACCTCTTCCAGAAATCGGCGACCGTAACGGCAATTACATCTGCACATATGTTGATAAAGCAACCGGAGAGTATGCCTTTATTCGCGACCGCAATCTATTAAACCATAGCGTGGACGTCTGCCAGCAAATTGCAAGCCGGGGGTTTTATGTTGCCAGTTAAATCAGAACAGCTGAAAACTGTTGAAGGCTCATTGCTCCAAGATAAGCAAGATATACTCTATCGTGAGCCAGTGGGATTCAAGGCTACTGCCTTCCCGAATGGTGAACCAGAAACACCATTGCAGCATCTGGCGCAGACTGCCAGCCATGTTAACCGCTATATTCGTCAACTTGAAGAACTTTATGTAACCTTGCTTGCAGAAAAAATTCGGTCTGTAGACGTTCAAATTGCTGGTAGATTTCAAGGCTTGTTGAATGAGTTACTCCTTTTAAGCAGCGCTAATAAAAATAGAGCTGAAACCTTAATGGGCATTGAATCGGCAGCGGAGTCTGGCTCCCTGAGCAAAGCAACAAAATCCGTGCTGAATGAAGTTATCATTCACGTTGCACCAGAGTTTAGCGGGCGCTTAACGATTTATGTTGAGGATGGAAAACTAAAAGCATACCGCCCATATGCGCCAGAGGAAATTACAGCCACTATGGGAACTTTTATTGAACTTGCAGAGCGCGCAGGCTGGAAAGTTACCCCACCCGCAGGGGAAATATCATGAGCGACATTTATCACGCGATAACCTCAATCAACATTCAAGAAGCTACTGACGCGCAGTTATCTTCTATTTCTCGCAACGGTTGCAGTGCGTCAGATGCGCTATACAGCGGTATTAGTGCCATCGGTGAGTTGGCATTCTGGGCATCAGAGAATGATTCTTTCTGTGAGTCTGATATGCGAGCAGCACTTTCAAATATTGGTCTATTTCTTCGTGAAGCACCTAGAATGGCCGAAGCACTTAGTTTTGTTGGTAATGAGGCTGATTGCGAAAGGGACAGACGAAACAAGAATAAAAAGTAAAAGGTTTAGACCTTATCTCTGGTTGCGGTGGATTTAATTAAGTAACCCATAAATAAATTTAATTACAGCTTTCCGGCTGGGAATCTCCACGCCGGAAAGCAGGAAAAAGGTAATTAACCATGAAAGATGCTATTAACAAAATCGAATTAAACCGGGGGCGGATTGCTAAAGCCTATCTGGATTTCTGCCAGCGCCATTATGGCGGGCAATGGGTGGAATTGGTTTTGCCCAAGGGTAAGGCCGTCCGTGCCGACATCACCCTGAAAAGCCTTGAGCAGTGCATGACCTCCATGATCGAGCAACCAGGCTATGCCGAGTTTGGCCGGGTTGGTGGGCAAAGCAGCATTGAGACTCTGTATGACCGGATGCTCTCCAGCCTGCACAAGTTAACGCCGCTGGGCGCAACCGTAATGGAAGAAATGATGGCTGCTGCCGTATCGGACGCTTTAGAGAATCCAGGGGACACCACCCTGCAGGTGGTGCACTGATGGCAACTAATAGCGCAACTGAACCGAGAACGCCCGAGAACCTTCGCGCACTCGATGCCTTAGCAAAGATCGTGCTTCTCATGGACGCCGCCTTGTATCTGACAGCAAACGACAACGAAAGAGCCGTACAAGCCGAGTTGCTCGGCGTTATTTACGACATCGCCAACACCTTCACGAAGGATAAATCATGAGCCAGGAAATCACCTTAGCCCAGGCAGCTGAGAACGCCGAACAGGCCGAGATCGTATGCCGTCTGTTAGAAAGCCACCCTCACAGTTTGCAGGATTGCGAGGTTAGCGCTGTTGCTTCGCTGTTGAGCGTCCTCACCGGGCACGTGGCTGCCTGGTTGATTGAAGAGCAAGCAATGCGGGGTAAGAAATGAAATTAAGCCCCTACATGCTCAACGCCACCCAGGCGGTCAAGTTCGAGAAGGCTGACCAGTTGCAACTTGCGGCCACGTTCTGGCGTCAGGCCAGCGCGGTAGCAGTGAAGCCGATAAACCAAGACTGGGCAGAAGTCCGGGCGGATCGTTGCGACAAAAGTCGAACTCTGGACGCGCGCAGTGATGCCTGGGCGAAAAAAACAAAGGAACGCCAACAGCGCGCCGAAGTGACAAAAGCGAATAAACGGACGGCCGAGGCACTCGGCAGCCACATCAACAAGACCACCAGCGGAGAAATTAAGTATGGCTAAAAAAACTGAGCTTGTGGCCGTCGAGGCCAAAGACCTGCAGATCATCGAGTATCACGGGCAGCGTGTGGCGACCACCGAGCAGTTGGCGGCTGGGTATGGTACTGATGTCGAGAATATTAGACGTAACTTCAACCGCAACAAATCCCGCTTCGTTGAAGGTAAACATTACTTCCAAATCTCGGGTAATGAGCTTGAAAATTTGCGCATCTCTTTTAGTCCCGCACAAATTTCGAACAAAACGCGCAGCCTGACACTCTGGACGGAACGCGGCGCAGCCAACCACGCGAAGATGCTGGAAACCGATCAGGCGTGGGAATACTACAACGATCTGACCGAGTTCTACTTTACTCGCCGTGATGCCATTGCGGCACCGGTTGACGCCATGCAGTTGCTGAATGACCCATCCACGCTGCGTAACCTGCTGCTGAACTACTCAGGCGACAACGAGCGCCTCAAAGGTGAAAACCAGCAGTTAGTGAGCACAGTTGAAAGCCTGGAAAAACACTTCACCAAAGGCATGACGATCCCGGCGTTCTGCAAATGCCTGAACGGCGTCAACATCAACAAAATGATGTGGTGGGCTTTTGAGCGTAATTGGATTTTCAACGAGCAGCGCGATCCAGAGAAAAGCGCTCGCTGGCGCGTTGCCTCCTATGCGCGAGACACCTATCTCACCGAAGACGAAATGGAAATCAAGCCGCACGGCAAAGAGGCATTCACCAAGAAAACCCCTGTGCTGCTAGAGAAAGGCTGTCACCGCCTGTACGCGCTTTACATGAAAGGCGAGCTGCCAATGAAGGCAACGTGGAATGGTGAGTATAACCACGACAAAGCCGCCTACACGCCGGAGGAAAAACAATGACGCTAATCACTCAAAATTTCAGGCTTAATGCGCTGGCGAACCAGTACGCCGCCGCCGTATATGACCGCGTAAAGCAACAAAACGGCGGTGACTTCTTCATGATCGAGGCTGGCCCGCAGGCGATACGCGTTGAGATTGTCGGGGGCGTCCCCGGCGTTCGGGCGCTGGTGGACGGCTATTACCTCGAAGCCCTGCAACTGAATTACCAGAACTGGGAACAACTAGCGATCCTGGCGCTGACCAAAAGCCTCGAAGGTTCAGCACTGACGCAAACCGGATGGGAGTTCTGGGAAAGCATGGTTAACGACATGGGAGCAACTGTAGGGAGTAATGCAGGATGAAAATTGATTATCAGGATCACGGCGTGACAGCCAGCCTTACGATCACCAGCTCTGTCTTCGAGTTTCGGAAGCATAACCGGGTGGTAGATACCGCCCTATTCCTTACGAACGTGACAGCCAAAAACACCGGCTTTTTCATCATGAAGTCTGCGCTAACCGGCAAAACGCCGGTTGTAATGCGGGCCTATAAAGTAGCTCTGCAGGAGATGGCACGATGAGTATCCTACTTGACCAAATCAGCCTTCTCACCGCGATAGCGAAGGAGATCGATCGCCAGCACCCAGGTACCGGCGTTGAAGCAAGGCGGTTTAACGCCATCATCAAAGCTGCAAACGATATCTGCGCAGAGTTTGCCAAACCGGTGGTTAAAGCATCGCCGGGGATGGGGATCGCCGCTTGGCTGGCCAGCGACGACACCGGCTTAAGCAGCAAGTTTATGGCGTCCGTTCTTACCGGCGAGTTCAAGGCGGAAAACCATTACCCGCGCGATCCGGCCGATTTTGGCCGCTGTCTGCGCCTAGTTAATGCGGTGCCGGGATTAGCTGAAAAGATTGGTGACATGTCACAGCACGGCAAGCATTGGGCTGTTGTGGCTGCTAATTGGGGTGAATGGGTAGAGGTTTACCGGTTGAAGGATAGCGATCGCCTGTATCGACTGATGCAGGCCTGCTACGAGGCTGGGGTGTGATTATGAACACAATGTTTTTGCTGATGGCTGAGTTCGAAAAGGTTAATATCCCCCTATCCGATATAGCCGAGAAGTACCTAGGTATGCGGCCCTCAACTGCGGATCAGAAAGCCGCCGAAGGTAAATTGCCAATTGCCACATTCCGGATCGGCAACACCCAGAAGGCACCGCGCCTGGTGCATGTTCAGGACTTGGCCGACCATATCGACAAACAGAGAAAAAACGCCAAAGAGGAGCTGGAGCGCTGCAAGTAAGCAAACATTCACGGCAGCGAACCGGCACCCCAATAGCACCCCTTGATTAAATAAACAATTGATTTACAACCATCATTAATCATATGTACCATCGAGGTAATTTTCTTGCTAACTATAATGAGACCGCTATGAGCTACCGTGTTATTGCCCTCGATTTAGACGGCACTTTGCTAGACAACCAGAAACGTATCTTACCGCAGTCGCTGGCCGCACTGGAGGAAGCCCGTGCTGGCGGGGTGAAAGTCGTGGTGGTCACCGGCCGCCATCACGTGGCTATTCATCCGTTTTATCAGGCACTGCAAATCGATACGCCAGCCATTTGTTGTAACGGCACCTATCTGTACGACTTCCAGCAGAAAAAGGTACTGGCTTCCGATCCGCTGGCAAAAGAGCAGGCCAAGCAGGTACTGCAACTGCTCAAGCAAAACGATATTCACGGCCTGATGTATGTTGACGACGCCATGCTGTATCAGGAGACAAGCGGTCATGTGATCCGTTCGCTGGCCTGGTCAGAGACTTTGCCGGTAGCCCAGCGCCCAACGTTGTTGCAGGTCAGCAGCCTGATGCAGGCGGCGGATGACGCGCAGGCTATCTGGAAGTTTGCCACGTCACATGGCGATCTCCCAGCGCTGCGCAGCTTTGCCGAAATGGTAGAAAAAGAGCTGGGCCTGGCCTGTGAATGGTCCTGGCACGATCAGGTGGACATTGCCAAAGGCGGCAACAGCAAGGGCAAACGTCTGCAGCAGTGGGTGGAGTCACAGGGGTTGAGCATGGATCAGGTGGTCGCCTTTGGTGACAACTACAACGACCTGAGCATGCTTGAGGCCGTTGGGCTGGGCGTTGCCATGGGTAATGCCGATAATGCCATCAAGGAACGAGCGGATCTGGTGATTGCCGACCATCTGCAGCCGGGTATTGCCGAGGTTATACGTTCTCGCGTGTTGAATTAAAAAGATACCCCTCACCCTAGCCCTCTCCCACAGGGCTGAGGAATCCCCAGAAAAATTGAGACGGGAAATAGGCTGCTTTTTACCCAAAAACGGGATGAAAAACAGCCTAAAGCAGGAGAAAAGAAGTCGTTCACAATTCTCTCACTGCCAATTTACGAACAAAATGGAACAAATTGCTCGTAAAACACTCGTTCTAATTCTCTGAAACCACTAAGAAAAAATTAGTGGGGATTCCTCAGCCCACAGGGAGAGGGAACCGATCGAGTTAGGCTGAAAGTATCGTGATCCTTCATGATCACCTGCTGATTCACCTTGGATGAAGGTGCGATCGCAGTTGCTGAAATGACCTATTTACGACCAAAAGAGGATCGTGACTCTTCATGAGTACCCGTTGATTCACCTTGGTTGCAGGAGCGATCTCCATTGCTAAGATCATCTCGTTTCTTCCAAAAGAGCAGGGGCTAATAGCTCCCTCTCCTTTTTGGGACCGATCGAGTTTGCTGAGATGACCTCTTTATTTCCACAAGAGCAGGGGCTAATAGCTCCCTCTCCCTGTGGGAGAGGGTTGGGGTGAGGGGCCATCACGGCTGATCGACACGCTCTTGACCTGTGCATATAGCCACTGGCCGGGCCTGATAACCAGATCGTCACGTGCCCATGGGGTGATGCGCGCCCAGAGGATATTTTCCCCGACCATCAGCTTCACCTCAACCTGCCCTGCCACATCCAGACACTCCACCACCTTGGCGGGCAGAATATTACGGATACTGCTGTTGGCTGGCGGTTGTAGCACTAAAGAAACGTCGGCGGCGTTGATACGAATACGCATTTGGCTGCCCACCGGCGCTTCAATACCGCCGACCCACAGCCTTTGATCGCCCAATGCCAGCGCGGTCATGGCATAGCGCGGGTGATGCTCAATCACGCTCACGCTCAACACGCTGCTCTGATCTTCACGCTGTAGCCAAGGCCGCAGCGCGCTGCTGGCCCAAACCTCCTCCAACCCGCCGTACGCCCGCACCTGGCCGTGATCCAACACCATCACCTGCTCTGCCAGGCGTAAAATCTCGTCCATGCTGTGGCTGACATAGAGGATGGGGATGTTGACGTCTTGCGCCAGCCGCTCCAGATACGGCAACAACTCACGCTTGCGTGGCATATCGAGCGAGGCCAGCGGTTCATCCATCAGCAACAGTTCCGGTGCGGTCAGCAGCGCCCGACCAATCGCGACGCGTTGTTTCTCACCGCCGGAGAGGGTCAAAGGCAAGCGGTTCAGCAACGGCGCAATCCCCAACAGTTCGACAATGCTGTCAAACTGGCCGCGCATACTGGCCGCCATACCGTATTGCAGATTGCCGCGTACCCGATAATGTGGGAATAGGCGCGCATCTTGGAAAACATAACCAACCCGGCGTTTTTCCGGTGGCAAACAGACACCGCTGGCGGTATCCACCAGCGTGCGGCCATTAAGCACAATACGCCCCTGCTGCACCAGCGTCAGGCCACCGATGGCATTGATCAAGGAGGTTTTACCGGCCCCGGAAAGCCCGAAGATCGCGGTGATCCCCTGAGCCGGCAGATTAGCCTGCACGTTGAGATTGAGATCGCCAAGCTGCTGGGAGAAATCCAGTTCTAACATCTATAAGCCCATACGCTTGCGGCCCCAGCGGGCCAGCCATTCGGAAACCATCAAAGCAGCCAGTGCCAACACGATGGCAATCACGCACAAACGCGCTGCCGCCGCCTCGGCCCCTGGCGTTTCGATCAGGGTATACATTGCCAGCGGGATGGTACGAGTTTCCCCTGGGATATTGGAAACAAAGGTGATGGTGGCGCCAAACTCGCCCAAAGAGCGGGCAAAGGCCAGCACCACGCCAACGATCACACCGGGCAGCGAAAGCGGTAAGGTGATGGTGAAAAACACCCGCCACGGATTGGCGCCCAAGGTGCGGGCTGCCTGTTCCAAACGGGTATCCACCGCTTCCAGCGACATGCGGATAGCACGCACCATCAGCGGGAATGCCACCACCGCCGAAGCCAAGGCAGCACCACGCCAGCTGAAACTGAAGCTGAAACCAAACCAGTTGTACAGCCATTCGCCGATAAAGCCGCGCCGCCCCATGGCGATCAGCAGCAGATAGCCCACCACCACCGGTGGCAGGACTAACGGCAGATGAATAATGCTATCCAACAACGATTTACCGGGGAAATTGCAGCGAACCAGGATCCAGGCCATCAAAATACCCAGCGGCAAACTGCAGATCACCGCCAGGCTGGAGACTTTCAGGCTCAGTTCGACCGCCTGCCATTCATACTCACTTAATATCATTTACGCGGGGTGAATCCATAACGTTCGAAGATAGCCGCAGCGGCCGGTGTCTTCAGGTAATCGTAGAAAGCCGTCACGGCTGGCGTTTGGTGATCTTTAACGATGGCCATTGGATACTCAACCGGCTTGTGGCTGTCTTCCGGGAAGATGGCAATCACTTTGACCTTGTCGCTCGCCACGGCGTCAGAGCCGTAAACGATGCCCAGCGGAGCTTCTTCACGCTCAACCATGGCCATGGCGCTGCGCACGTTATTAGCCCGCGCCAGCCGTGGTTCCAGCGTGGTCCATGCCCCCAGGTTCTGCAACGCTTCTTTGGCGTAGATGCCCGCAGGAACATGATCCGGATCGCCTACGGACAGGCGGCCACCGTTGAGCAATTTGGCCCAGTCGGTTTGCTTGTTGATAGTGATTTTATCTTGTTTGGCCGATTTGGCGGCGATCAGCACCAGTTCGTTACCTAACAGGGTATAACGGGTGTCTTTCACCATCTGCTGCTTATCGATGGCGTAATCCATCCATTGCTGATCGGCAGAGATAAACATATCCGCAGGTGCCCCTTGCTCAATCTGGCGTGCCAGCGTTGAGGAGGAAGCAAAAGAGGAGACGACTTCGACGTCTTTGCCTTTCTGGTATTCAGTGGCGATATCTTGTAAGGCGTTGGTCAGCGAGGCTGCGGCAAACACGGTGATTTTCTCCGCCGCAGAAACCTGTGCCACCAGCCCGCAAGCCAATGCCACACCGCCAACCCAGTTAATCCATTGCTGTTTCATTGTTTTCTCCGCAAGTTAACTCTCATCACATCGCTATGTAAAAAATAATATAACGCAGCGAGAACGATTGTCATGCGGTTTATCGGCAAAGCGAGAGATAACTTGAGAAATACCCGCCAAGAGAGCTCAGCGGGCATTTGGGAGGGGGATTAGCTGCGGTTTTCTTTAGGATGGCCAACTTTGGAGAAGAGGTTAAACACCTCGCCCAAGCCATAAATCAAGCCTAAAATAATGGCCATCACTACCGGCACCATTACCACGGCAAACAACAGACTTTTCAATAATTCTAACATCGTAGCCTCACTTGACTGCTTTAAACCGCTGCGTAGGCTTCACTGTAAACCAAAACGCAGGCGAAAACGCGGTTATTTTACCGACTGCGGGAAATTTGTAACCGGCTAAACGTGCTCAGTTGGCGCTTTGCGGCAAATCGGCGACAATAGCCTGACTTACTGCCTTATAAGGACCCATCATGCAGGCCGAGATCCTCCTTACCTTAAAGCTGCAGCAGAAACTGTTCGCTGACCCACGCCGCATCGCGCTGCTCAAGCAAGTGGTGCATACCGGCTCGATCAGCCAGGGAGCCAAACTGGCGGGGATCAGCTACAAAAGCGCCTGGGATGCCATCAATGAGATGAATCAACTGGCCGAGCAGACGGTGGTCGAACGTGCTACCGGCGGCAAAGGCGGCGGCGGAGCGCAGGTGACCCGTTATGGCCTGCGGCTGATCCAACTTTACGATCTGCTGGGCCAAATCCAGCAGAAGGCCTTTGACGTGTTACAGCAGGACAATTTGCCGTTGGACAGCCTGTTGGCCGCCATCGCCCGTTTCTCGTTGCAAACCAGCGCCCGCAACCAGTTTTTCGGCACCGTGATTGAACGCGACCACCAGCAGGTCCAACAGCATATCAGCCTGCTGCTGGCCGACGGCCACACCCGCCTGACCGCTGCCGTCACTCAGCAAAGCGCCGACCGGCTACAGTTGACGCCGGGCAAAGAGGTATTGGCCCTGATTAAAGCGCCTTGGGTGAAGCTGAGCACCGATCCGGCTTCGACTGGCCTGGCCGATAACGCGCTGCCGGGCTCCGTTGCCAGCATTCAGCCTGGTAGCGATCACAGTGAGGTTCTGGTGACGCTCAACGGCGGAGAAACGCTGTGCGCCACCGTCAGCAACCAGGAACTGGCGCAGTTGAAACTAAGCGTCGGCACGCCGATACACGCCTTGTTCAACGCCGATCGGGTGATTGTCGCGACGTTGTGTTAAACGCAACGTCACGTTGCAGTATTGCCGATTGACATCTTTTCCGCTTGCGCCTATTTCTAAAGCGAAACATTGCAGAATAGGGATTAGAAGATGTCGTCGTTGCACATTTCGCAAGGTTCATTTCGTTTAAGCGATACCCGCACGCTGGAGCTGGATCGGCTTGATATTCAGTCCGGCGATAGCTGGGCGTTCGTCGGAGCTAACGGCAGTGGGAAATCTGCGCTAGCCCGGGCGCTGGCCGGTGAGCTGACGTTACTGAAAGGCGAACGCCACAGTGATTTTCGCCACGTAGTACGGCTCTCCTTTGAGCAGTTGCAAAAGCTGGTCAGCGATGAATGGCAGCGCAACAATACCGACCTGCTCAGCGCGGACGAAGACGACACCGGCCGCACCACGGCGGAAATCATTCAGGAAGAGCACAAAGATCCTGCTCGCTGCGCACAGTTGGCCGAGCAGTTTGGCATCACGCCCCTGCTTACGCGCCGTTTCAAATATCTCTCTACCGGTGAGACCCGCAAAACCCTGCTGTGTCGCGCCCTGATGGCCCAACCCGATTTATTGATCCTCGATGAGCCGTTCGACGGGCTGGACGTCAATTCACGCGCTCAGCTCGCCACCCTGCTTGGCAAACTTTCACAGCAGGGTTATACCGTGGTCCTGGTGCTCAACCGGTTTGATGAAATCCCAGGTTTCATTGAGCAGGTCGGCGTGCTGGCCGATTGCACCCTCACCAGCCAAGGGCCACGGGAGCAGGTGATGACCGACGCGCTGGTCGCCCAACTGGCGCACAGTGAAAATCTCAACGGCTTGACGCTGCCAGAAGCCGAAGATCCCACCCAGGTCATCAGGCTGCCTGACGATCGGCCACTGATCGTTCTGCGTGATGGCGTAGTGAGCTACAACGATCGCCCCATCCTCAACCAACTCAGTTGGCAGGTTAACCCCGGTGAACACTGGCAGATCGTCGGCCCAAACGGGGCGGGAAAATCCACTCTGCTCAGCCTGATCACCGGCGATCATCCGCAAGGCTATAGCAACGATCTGACGCTGTTTGGCCGCCGACGCGGCAGTGGGGAAACCATCTGGGATATCAAACGCCATATCGGCTACGTCAGCAGCAGCCTGCATCTGGACTACCGGGTCAGCTCCAGCGTGCGTAACGTGATCCTGTCCGGCTTCTTTGATTCGATCGGCATTTATCAGGCGGTTTCCGATCGTCAGCATCAGTTGACCTCGCAATGGCTGGCGCTGCTCGGGCTTGGCGCTATGGGCGATGCCCCCTTCCAAAGCCTGTCCTGGGGGCAACAACGCCTGGCGCTGATCGCCCGGGCGTTAGTCAAACATCCGGCGCTGCTGATCCTCGATGAGCCACTGCAAGGCTTGGATCCGCTAAACCGCCAGTTGGTAAGGCGCTTCGTGGATGTGCTGATCCAACAGGGCTCGACCCAGTTGCTGTTTGTTTCACACCACGCAGAAGATGCGCCGCAATGCATCACCCACCGTTTCTCCTTCATCCCTGAAGGCGATGGCTACCGCTATCAGCAAGACGTCCTGGCTTAACCTACTCAGGATGAGTGCTACAGCGCTCATCCTGGGGACATATCCGGCAACACTTCCTCCATAACGCATCACATTTGGCCTTTTATCATTAAAGGATACAGAGACGTTTTTGGAGAAGGTATGTCCGCCGCGCTGATTATTATTGACCTGATTGAAGATCTGGCTGGTCCTAAAGGGCGGGCGAATCACTGCCGCGAACAGATCGTAACGCGTGATGTGATCGCACACGTCAATGCTGCTGCGGCCTACGCGCGGGTGCGTAAAATCCCGGTGATTTGGTTACGTACCGGTTTTGCCGACAATTACCACGATATTCCCCGACACTCGCCGCTGTTCAATCAGCTCAAACATATCGGCGCGCTGCGCTTAAACAACGGGGGATGTCATTGGCTGGCCGGTCTGGAGGTAAAAACCGAGGATCTGTGCCTGGAAAAGAAAGGGCTTAGCGCCTTTGCCGGTAACAATTTGTTAGCCTGGTTACAGCAGCACCGCTGCCACCACCTGTTATTGGGCGGTATCAGCACCCCGCTAGCCATTGAGAGCACCGCCCGGCAGGCGCACGATGCAGGTTTACAGGTAACGGTGCTACAAGATTTATGCGCCGCCCCAACGGAAGAGATCCACCAGCAAAGCCTGGAGACCTTGCAGAACCTTGGGGAGGTTATGCGTTCGCAGGCGTGGATGCGCGGTTAAAACCACGACACCATAAGTTTGAGACAGGAGGGAGTCATGCAGGTTAACCGACCGTTGAGCGCATGGATGCGCGATTCGAGCCCC
>ENA-OFCE01000059-OFCE01000059.1-metagenomes-genome-assembly--contig:-NODE-59-length-85331-cov-7.229232_pt1 | contig 85331 bp, 60 predicted proteins | sample MGYA00153388_OFCE01 | MGnify analysis MGYA00153388
ATATTACTTCCGATACTTTTTCGGGGTACGGGGCTCTGCTGTAGTAGCCTGAAAAGGTTTTAGCGATCCCTAAGTTCCATCCGAATTTGTATAGCATCATCGATTTGATGGAACTTTCAAAAGTCTACCAAGGTGGATTTAGAAGGGATTTGGGAAAGGGATGAGATCAGTGTATTCTCTCAAGGGTTTTCGTATAAACAGGAAAAGTATCGAAAGTAAAGTTTTGAAAATCGTTTTTATCCTTTTGGCGTTTCTGGGTTTGTTTTCCATGGTGAATAATTATTATTTTGAACAATTGATAGATAAGGAATTTCGTGAGCTGCGAGAACGGGAATTTGATAATATTAACAAAGTGGTTATGGAAAAGGATGGCAGCTTGAAAAACCTGTCACTGCAGTTATGCAGTGACAGGAAGGTGATGCTTTTTAAGTCGCTGCCTGAAAGTGAGATTACCGGGGAGATGATGTATGAAGTATCCTATATAACAAATTACCTTGACAGTATAAAAATTGCTGCAGGAGATATTACGGATATTATCATCTATTTCAAAAAGTTCAACTTGGCAGTAGGAAGCCGGGGCATTTACAGTGATGATGTCTTTTTTAAAAATACGTTATCCAGTGACGGGCAAAGTATTCGGCCGTGGCTTGATTCCTCTGCGGAAAGCAGTGGGGTGCACGTCATGGAGGGGCTTTACTCTTTAGACATGCTGTATAAAGGGTCGGGCAAGTCCAACCTGTATATACGGAATACTACTGATTTATCGGTTGTTGTTGTTATGAATAAGGAATACTCCAATGCTCTTCTAAAACGAATGATTTCCAGCGAAGACACTTTAGTAGCTATATTGGATAATGATATGAATATTTTCGCTTGCAATCGCCCGGAGATGGTGGATAGTAACGGAAAGGGCTTTATCATGGAAGCATTGGAACGAAAAAAGACTCAATTACGGATAGGAGAAGAAGCGTATTTGGTATCAGACCGGGAATCCTCTAACGGAGACTATCATTATGTCTTTATGCATAAGAAGAATTTATTGTCCCAAAAACTACTTTATGTAAATATGTACAGTGTTGCTTTTTTACTGGTTTTTTGTGTTTTCTCGGGGCTTCTTTTTTTGATGATGAACCGGCAATTATATTTGCCGTTAAAGCGGTTAATGGAAAAGCTCAATGTGGATTTTATCAAGGGGAACACCAGCGAATACGAGATACTGGATCATTGGATTACAGACATGTCCAGCAACATGGGTTCTTTGCAGAACTACTGCAGGGAACAGGAGGAAATCCTTATGGAGCACTTTCTGAACCGGCTTATCGGGGATGGACAGGTGGAGGCAGGTAAGCTGCTGCAGGAGTATAAGAATTTTGACCGGTATATTATACTTACCTGTGCTATGGAAAATGCAAAGGGTTTCCGGGATCTTTATGAAATTGATAATTTCGAAAAGGAACTTCAATTGCATTTTCCAGTAAAGAAGATTTTTGTTTATTCCAAGGAAACTACTTACCTTGTTAACATAAAGCATAACGAAGGGTATGTTCAACCCCTTACGGAACTATCCGGAAAAGCTTTGGATGGAGGCGGCTTTTGTTTAATAGGCGTTAGTTCTCCCTATTCCGATATCATGTTGATAAAAAAGGCATACGAGGAGAGCCGGGATGCCTTAAACTACTCCCGTACGGACCTGTTTGAAAGTGCAGGAAGTATACGCTTTTACAGGGAGGAACCTTCCGAAGCCAGTGAACGGATGGAAGTATGTGTAAAGGATACGGAGCTCATCGTAAATTCATTACTTAACTGTAATATGGATGGAGTCCGGATGCATTTGGATCATATCGTTTTTAAAAACAGGGAGAAACCCTATATTATCCAAAAGGAACTGTATAACTATCTTATGAATATATTCTATGCCTTTATAAATAGCCGGAACATGAATCCGGAAGAAGTGATGTCCGTAAGTTTCAACCAGTATATATCCGATTTGAAAGAGGTATATAGCATACGGCTTTTATACAAAAGAGTTATGGAAAGCTATACCCGGTTAGTGGAAGAAATGTCAAAAGGAAAAGGGGAGTTGATTGATAAAATCCTGAAGTATCTTGAGAATAATTATGAAAAGCAGCTCTCGCTGCAGGTAGTAGCAAATGAATTTCAGATATCGGGTACCTACCTTTCACAGTATTTTAAGAAGTGTACCGGGACCAATTTTGTCACTTATATCCGTGATATCCGGATCGAGAAGGCAAAGGAAATTCTGAAAAATGAAAATATCAATGTCAGCGAAGTCGCGCAAAGAACGGGCTTTGATACCGTAAATACCTTTATTCGGGTATTTAAGATGCTGACAGGTGTCACACCGGGAGAGTATAAAAACAACATAAAGCAAACGATGTAAATGTGTTGAGTGTGATACAGCAAAAAGGGTCAATAACATGAAAAAGCATGTATTGGCCTTTTTGCGGTAAAACAGGGTTTTTCATAAGATTGGTCAATCCGAAGAAAAAGTAGTGATTGTATAAAATCAGCAAATCCGTTATAGTGAACCTATTCAATCTGAGGAGGGAATTCCAAATGCAGAAGACCCAAGTACAAAAAACGACTTCCGTTACAGGATCTGCAAAAAGAGAAATGAGTTTCAGCCTAAAGAAAATCATTTCTCAACGGTGGCTTCATTTTATGGTGCTGCCGGCATTCATTATTACTCTTATATTTCATTATATTCCGATCTACGGGCTTGTGATTGCGTTTAAAAATTACAATGTGGCGAAGGGAATTCTAGGAAGTCCCTGGGTAGGGCTAAAGTGGTTTCAGCTCTTCATAGAAAATCCCATGTTTTACCGGCTGTTCAAGAATACGTTTCTTCTTGGACTCTACTCGATCCTATGGGGATTTCCGGCACCGATTATTCTTGCATTACTATTGAATGAAATCACGCATGCCAGATTTAAAAGGCTGGTTCAAACCGTATCTTATTTGCCGCACTTTATTTCCATTGTTATTATTGTAGGAATGCTAAAGACCTTTGCATCCATTGACAATGGAATGTTTAACCAGTTCATGGCTTTTATGGGCAAAGAGCCGGTGAACTTCTTTGCGGAGGCAGAATACTTCAGGGCCTTGTTCATTGCTTCCGATATTTGGCAGCAGGTAGGATGGGGATCTATTGTATATCTTGCTGCATTGTCGGGTATAGACGAACAAATGTATGAAGCTGCTATAATTGACGGTGCAAACCGTTGGCATAAGTTATGGTATATAACACTGCCTTCTTTGATCCCGACCATAACAATTCTCTTTATTATGCGAATGGGACATATCTTCGGTGCTAATTTTGAAAAAGTGCTTCTGATGCAAAACCCGCAGACCTATGCAGTGTCTGATGTAATCAGTACGTACGTGTACAGGGAGGGAATTGAGGGAGGACGGTTCAGTTATACCTCCGCCGTCGGGTTGTTTATGTCAGTCATATCCTTTATATTCCTTTACTCCACAAACAAGCTTAGTAAAAAGTTCTCTGAAAACAGTCTATGGTAGGGGGTGAAAGCGTTGAAAGTGAAAAAGTCAGCCGGTTCCCGGTTTGTAGATATTATAATTTATGTGTTTATGTTATTCCTTATGGTCCTTATGCTGTACCCGATGCTGAATGTAGTTGCCGTATCTTTTAGTGACCCCAGTTCCATCGTCGCAGGGAAGGTAAGCTGGTTCCCAAGAGGATGGAACACCAACGGATATGCAATGATCCTGACAAAAAAGGAGTTTTACATCTACTACAAGAATACCATCCTCTATGCGTTTATCGGTACATCCCTGTCGCTGCTGTTTACTTCCATGGCGGCATATTCATTATCCTTGAAGGAATATGCTTTTAGAAAGTTCCTTACAATATTCTGGGTGATTACGATGTTTTTCTCGGGAGGTCTGATTCCGACGTACCTGATTATCAAGGCCCTAAATGGGATTGATAAATTCTGGGTTATGGTGATTCCTTCCTGCATCAGCGCCTATAACATCATTGTATTCCGGACCTTCTTCGAGCAGCAGCCCAAGGAACTGAGGGAATCGGCGATTATTGACGGTGCCAATGATTTTATAATCTGGAGCAGGATCGTGATACCTTTGTCAAAGCCGCTTTTGGCGACCTTTGCCCTATTTGGAATTGTCGCACACTGGAACAGTTGGTTCTCCGCATTGCTCTATTTACGGTCCTCCAGTAAATATCCACTACAGATGTTGCTGCGAAAATTGGTAATTAATGAGGACTTGACCGGAGGGTATGCGGACGATCAAATTGCCATATTGGTTCAGATGGGGGCTTTGAACCCCAAAAATATGCAAATGGCAGCCATTGTTGTCACCATGCTGCCCATCCTGTGCATTTATCCCTATATACAAAAGTATTTTACCAAGGGAGTCATGATTGGTGCGATTAAAGGATAGTTTATGGTTTATCCATATGCTTTATACAAAAATGAAAAAGGAGATGTCATGTATGGCTTTATCAAGAAAGAAAACACTGTCTCTTGTACTATCCGGCGTTCTTGCAATATCTGCCTTATTGGCTGGGTGCAGCGGGAGCGGGCAAAAGGAGAATGGAGAAAAAGCAGCGGAATCGGAAAGTCAGGTGAAGGAATTAAGCTTTAAAGTGCATACCACGTATTTCTCATCTTCTCCCCAAGGGACGGAAACCCATAAAAAGTGGCAGGAAATGATGGAGAAATACCTGGGTGCGAAATTGAATATCACTTGGGAAGAAGTGCCATGGAATGACTATAACAAACAAATGCCCATCTACCTTGCTTCCGGAGACTATGCCGATATTTTCACTGCATCGGGTACGGATATCATGCAGAAAGTGAATGAAGCCGGTACCGGCGGACAGTTGGTGAATCTGACAAAATACTGGGACAAGGTGAAATACTACAAAGCTTATATTGAAGACCCCAAGTACAAGGAAAGAGTAACAGCGGCAGATGGAGGGATCTACGGGTTTGCTGACGGAAGAAACTCCAACCACACAGGAACACAGTTGAATCACTCACTGCGCTTTGATGTTTTCCAGAAGAATAATATCAAACCCCCTGAAACAATGGATGAATATTATACAGTGGCTAAAAAGTTAAAGGAGCTGTATCCCCAATCCTACCCTGTAGGAAGTTTTAGGAACAGCACCAGTTTGATTGATTACTTTTTGTACATGAACCATACAAGCAACGCGATCCTTTACGACGGTAAGAAATATGTGCTGGGCCCGGTAGATCAAATGGACCGGAACAAAGAGGTGCTGGTGTACCTAAACAAGTTATATAAAGAGGGGCTGCTGGACCCTGAGTTTTTTGTTATCACCGCTGATCAGGCCAGACAGAAGATGCTCACCGATAAGGTCTTTATGGTTCCCAACTACTCCGGCTCACAAATCAACGATTATCTGAATTTTAACAAAGAGTATCCTGAGGTAAAGTGGGGAGTTATCAACCACCCGAAGAACTTCAGGGGAGAAGTATCCTGGAAGATGGGTTCGGCAGCCAAGGGAAAAACCATATCAACCGCATATAATATCGTGATTTCCACTAAGACCAAGTATCCGGATTTACTGGTTAAACTGGTGGACTACCAGTATTCCGATGAAATGCTGGAGCTGGCGAATTGGGGTATAGAAGGGGTTACGTTCAAAAAGAATGCCGATGGTTCAAGGGACTACCTGCCTGCCATTATGAATGCGCAAAGTCCGGGGATAGAACTTGGCAAGTTTGGAGTCAACCAATCCATGAGCGTACGTTCGGGAATTCAGTTCATGCCGCAGGACAGCATTGCAGGAATTAAATTAACCAAGCCCTGTCCTGTGTGGTGGAATGGAAAATATGGTGAGGATAACTTCAATCTGTTTACTTCTGAAAAAGGTGGGCCGGAATCAGTAAAACCCGAAGACCTGCCGATTGTATTCGATACCAATGAGCAGGACAGGATTAATAACATATATAACCCGATTAAGACCTACTTGGAAGAATTGGTAATCAAGGTAGTAACCGGAAAGGCTACGATTGCTGATTGGGAAAAGTACGTGACGGAATTGAAAACAAAAGGAGATTACAAGATCGTTCTGGATATGTATAACAAAAAGGCAGATGAATTTAACAAGAAATATGCTAAGTAAATAATCATAGATAGGTCATGGTGATCCTAGCGATTTACAGTGGCCTATCTGTATTTTTGCAGGGGGTTGGATGTAAAAGGGGTTACAAAATAGGTTTAGATATGTATAATAAAACCATGTAATTAAATGGAAAATGAGATGCGAAATATAAGATGTTTCGTAAGCCTCCTAAAGGAAAGTGCAAAATCGAATTTATAGTAAAAATAAGAATATAAGAGAGGGGATATGATGCAGAAGAATTACAGCAATGCACGAAATCTGATTTGGTTTAACAGCCCGGCGAGATCCTGGATTCAGGGGTTGCCTGTAGGAAACGGAAGGCTGGGGGCCATGGTCCAGGGAAAGGTATATAACGAACTGATTCAGTTAAACGAAGATACCGTATGGGCAAAGGGACCGGAAGACCGGAATAATCCGGATTCCCTCAGCTATATAGAGGAGATCCGTGGGCTTCTTATGAAAGGCGAAGTAATGAAGGCTCAGGAACTGGCCGAAGTTTCCATGATCGGTACACCAAAACGAATGCCGCCCTATCAGACATTGGGCGACTTGAACCTGATGTTCCTGGGGCACCAGGATAACTTTGCCAGGGAATATCGGAGAGAACTGGACCTGGAAAATGCTTTGGTCCGTGTCTCGTATAAAATCGGAGATGTACGGTATCGACGTGAGATATTCTCCAGCCATGTAGACCAGGCACTGGTGATCCGCCTGACTGCGGATCAGCCGGGGAATATCAGCCTTAGTGTCGGACTGTTCCGTAAATTTGATACGGTAACCACTGTAGTAAATGAAACTACCCTTGCAATGAAAGGCCAATGCGGCTGCGCCGGGACCAAATTCTATACCTTGCTGCGTGTAAACTCTACAGGTGGCATTACAAAGGCTGTAGGTGACAGCATTCTGGTGGAGAAAGCAGACGAAGTTACTCTATTATTAACGGCAGCGACGGATTTCCGTTATGCCGATTACGAAAAGCAGCGCGAGAAAATGCTGGAGAGTGCAGCAAACCGTGATTATGAGAAAATGAAAGAGGATCACATCCGCGAGTATAGAAGCTATTACTCCCGCGTACAGTTTGCTTTGCAGCCTGGGACGGAGGCAGAAGAACTGGAAGAGCTGCCTACGGACAAACGGCTGGATCGAGTTAAAAAGGGCCAACTGGATATACGCCTTAGCGAACTTTACTTTAACCTGGGACGATACCTTCTGATCTCCAGCAGCCGGCCGGGAAGTACGGCTGCGAACCTGCAGGGAATATGGAACGACAGCTTTGCTCCACCCTGGGACAGTAAATATACAATCAACATTAATATACAGATGAATTATTGGCCGGCAGAGGTTTGTAACCTGGGAGAGTGCCATGGAGCGCTGTTTGATTTGATTGAATCCTTCCGGGAAAACGGACGGCGTACAGCCAAAGCCATGTATGGGTGCAAGGGAATCGTCGCGCATCACAACGTAGACTTATGGGGGGATACTGCACCCGTGGATCATATCCGTGCCGGGTTATGGCCGTATGGGGCCGCCTGGTTCTGCTTCCATCTGTGGGAGCATTATGAATATCACCTGGATCAGGCGTTTTTGAGAAACGCTGCATATCCCGTTATAAAGGAAGCGGTGGAGTTCTTCCTGGATTACCTGGTAGAGGATGGAAATGGAACACTGCTCAGCGGACCCTCCATTTCCCCGGAAAACCGCTATATATTGCCGGACGGGCAGATTGGCAGCCTGTGCATGAGTCCTGCTATGGACACGCAAATTCTGAAAGGACTGTTTGAGATATTCCGGGAAGCGGCAGCGATCCTTGATTTGGACCATGAAGTATCTTCTCAGGTGAAGGTGGCCCTGGAAAAGCTTCCGCCCATGAAAATCGGTAAATACGGTCAGCTTCAGGAGTGGATGGAGGACTACGAAGAACTGGACCCGGGACACCGCCACGTTTCCCATTTGTTTGGGCTGTATCCCCATAACCAGATCAGTCTGCAAAAGACACCGGAACTGGCCGCTGCTGCCAGAAAGTCCTTGGAAAGACGGCTGGCCCATGGGGGTGGGAGTACCGGGTGGAGCCGTTCCTGGACCATCGCGCTATGGGCTCGGTTAAAGGAAGGAAACCTGGCCTGGGATAACATTGTAAAACTGTTCCGTGAAAATACGGAGGTAAACCTTCTGGATTTGCATCCGCCGGGAATTTTCCAGATTGACGGAAATCTGGGAACTACAGCGGCCATCACGGAAATGCTTCTTCAATCGCAGGAGAATGAAATCGAGCTTTTACCTGCGCTGCCGGAGGTATGGCCGGAAGGGCAAATGAAAGGCCTCCGTGCCAGGGGAGGCTTTGGGGTTGATATTGAATGGAAAGACGGGAAACTACTTCATGCAGCCATCCAATCTCTGAAGGGAAGGGTTTGCAGAATTCGTGCGGCAGAGCCGGTTGCGATTTTATTCGGTGGAAACAAAGTACCTCAGGTAGTAGTTGAACCGGGCGTGGTAGAGTTTGAAACTCGGCCGGGACAGGTATATATTGTGACTCCCGAGGCACAAGGGTAAAAACGGTTCTGGTTTGATTTAGAAAGAGGCTGGTGTATAATGAACTGGATAGTTCAGTGTGCCCAGCTCCTTTTTTTGCCAAAGTAGAAACTGTGGGTCCAAAAGGCCTACAGTTAGAAAAGCAGGGAGACTGCCCCCTGCTCATCGGTTATATCCCGGCGGAATTCACTAGTGATAAATCATGATTTCCTTATTTAAATTTTTGTTTTTTTACTGGATTCACGCACGATTAGTGTAGGTGAAAGCATGCTGTACTGTACCTGGAGGTTGGGATTCCGCAGTTTATTCATAAGAGCATTTGCAGCATGAACACCAAGTTCAAACACATCGATATCCACAACACTCATGGGTGGTTCGGTAAACTGTGATAATGGATAATTATCGAAAGCGATCACAGCAACATCATCGGGTATTTTTAACCCTCTTTCCTTAATTGCACGCATGGCTCCTACAGCCATGAAATTATTTGTGCATACAAGGCTGTCGGGCGGGTTTGGCAAGTCCAAAAGTTCATTCATTAAAGCATAGCCGTTTTCAGTGTTTGTTTCCCCTTCTTTAATATAGGATTTATTCACTTTGATGGAATGTTCCAGAAGAGAATTTCTATACCCGGCTTCCCTGTTTTTAGAAATATCATCCTTGTCAGGACCGCCGATAAATGCTATTCGCTTATACCCTTCGGCGATAAGATGGGATGCAGCGATTTCACCGGCAAGTTTATTATTGCTGTCGATCCAGCAGACCTTTGATTCGAATTTCGGCTGCCCGATTACGATATAAGGAAAGTTAAGATCGTCCAGTCGCTGACAAATGCCTTTTGTTATACTGTTGACCTGCATAATAAGGCCATCAACGCCTTTTTGCATAACAATTTTATCGAGTGTATCATTTTTTATTACTGACCCCATGTTTGATAATGTCAAAAAATATCCGTTTTGTTGGGCAACCTCTTCGATGCCGCCCAATATTTCATACAAATGAGAATTTATAAAGGCATCGGACCTTTTTAAATCCATAAGCACTCCGATATTATAAGAATTGCGCTGGGCAAAACTTTTTGCAATTATATTCGGATAGTAGTTTAATTCTTTCATTATGTTTCGTACTTTTTCCTTTGTGGCATCCGATATATTTGAACCGTTATTTATTACTTTTGAAACGGTAGATATTGAAACCCCTGCTTTTAACGCCACGTCTTTTATTGTTACAGGCATACGAACCCCTCCACCATTAATGCAAATAGCACATTACGAAAGCGTTTTCGTAATGTACTGACGTATACAATGGAATTATAGCACAATGTCTTCATCATATCTATATAAATTTAGCCTGTAATTCCTTGGATGGGGCTTTGGATATAGCCTGGTCCGGCACATTCATTAATAATGCACAAAAAATTTTAGAAATAGTAAAAATTTTTTGTAAAAAAGAAGGATTTTTAAAAAGGAAGTAGAATATATTTATTTAGTAAAACGTTTTCCTAAATGAATTTAGGATTTACTTAGATGATGGACCTGGTCAGGCCCAAATATTAGCGCATTGTATGGAGTGATTCATGTGGGGATGTAATGGCTGTCACAATAAAATGTGCATTATTAGGAAAACGCTTTACTGATTAAAGAGAATATAAGGAGGGTCAATTATGAAAAGAGTAGTTTCAACAATTCTGGCAGCGGCTATGGCTGTTACACTCCTTGGGGGCTGTGGGAGTGAACCAAAAAGTGGGAAAAATACCGGGAGCAAGGAAGGGACTGGAACGCAGCAAAAGAAAACTGTTGAGTTAACCATGTGGCATGAACTTGAACCGGCGGTGGCCAATATCGTTAGCGAGCAGTTCAAAAAACTGGAGCCCGAAATCAAAGTGAATGTGGTAAGGAAAGAAAAGTCAAATGATGCCCTAAAACTCATTGCATCCGATTCGAAGGGTGCCCCTGACTTTTATTGGTATGCGCATGACAAAATAGGTTTATACGCGACAATGGGCATTTTAGAGCCACTAGACTCATACATACCTGCTGATAAAATGAATGATTTTATTCCTATGACGCAAAATGCCGGTGTATTTAACGGGAAAAGATATCAAGTCCCGGCATATTATGAGACACTTCTTTTTATGTATAATAAAAAGCTTTTAAATACGGTTCCGAAGAATACCGATGAACTTCTTGCCATGATGAAGGAAAAAACAAAGGACGGGAATTACGGATTTGTGGAGCAGCATAGTACTGCCTATTATGTTGCGGCATGGATTAATGCATTTGGCGGAAATATTATAAATGAAAAAGTCGAGCCGGGACTTAACAAGCAGGAAACGATAGATGCGATAGCCTATCATAAACAGTTTGTATCTCTCATGCCGAAGGATGGCGAATGGAATACGGTTACCACCCTTTTTAAGGAAGGAAAAGCTGCATCGACCATCAACGGTCCATGGCTTGTAGCGGACGTTAAGAAAGCAGGAATTGATGTAGGTTTTGCTCCATTGCCCGTGGTAAGTAAGAATGGCAAGGCATTGAGTCCCTATGCAGGAGTTCAGGGAATTATGCTGTTAAAGGCATGTAAGGAAAAGGAAGCTGCTGCCAAGGTGATTCAGTTTATGCTTCAAAAGGACATGGGTGAAGCAATTTCCCTTGCAACCGGTTCAGCGCCTGCAAATAAAAAAGCTTACGATAATGAAAGCATTAAAAACAATGAACTGATAAAAGCGATGAAGGCAACTGCGGAAAATGCAGTTCCAATGCCCAATATTCCCCAGATCGATGTTATGTGGTCATCTACTGAAAATGCATTAGCTGCTATCAACAAGAATAATGCAGATGTAAAAACCGAAATGGACAAAGCGCAAAAAGAAGCCCTGAAAAATATAGAATCAATGAAGTAGCATGTTTTATGGCTTGGGGGTATGAAGTTTCATACCTCGCCCGGCCATATCGTTCAAAACTTATCCTGGGAGGGCGTATCGGATGATTACAGGGACAAGGAAAAATGCCGGGGCATATACCTATACACTACCGTCCTTACTATTGATTTTACTTATTGTAGTTTTTCCTATCGCGTATACTGTTTATATTTCATTTACAAATATGAACATTTACCATTGGACTGATTATACATTCAATCATGCAAGTAACTATATAAAAGCATTGACGGTAGTCGACGAAGGATTTTTAGGAGCGCTTGCCCGAACTATAGTGTGGACAGTTATAAATATCGTATTACAGGTTTTCCTGGCGCTGGCTTTTGCGCTGATGCTGAATGTGGAAAATCTAAAGTTCAAGAGACTCTACAAGACGATTTTAATGATTTCCTGGGCTATGCCGGGTTATATTTCGGCTCTTATATGGAAATACGGAATGTACCACAATGATTACGGCTTATTGAACAAAATAATTACTTCCTTTGGCTTCAAAGGAGTTGAGTGGTTAAACGGGGATGCAATGGCTTTTATATCCTGTTTGCTGGTAAATTTATGGCTGGCATTGCCGTTTATGATTTTAATGGTCTATGGAGGGCTTCAGAGCATAGACAAGGCGTATTATGAGATTGGAGAAATAGAAGGTGCAAACCTTTTAACCAGAATAAGGAAGATAACATTGCCCCTGTTAAAACCTGTATTACTGCCGGCAGTGGTAATGACAACGTTTGTCACATTTAAGCAATTTGATATTGTTTATCTTATGACGCAGCAGTCCGGCTCCAAATCAGGGGCGAATATACATATGGTTATTACCTATGCCTTCGAAAAAGCATTTGTAACAAACAACTATGGATACAGTTCAGCCCTTTCGGTAATTATTTTTGCGATTATTGCGCTGCTTACGGTCGGAAGTCAAAAGTATCTTAAGGACAACTAGGAGGTGAAGCACTTGATTGGCAGTATGAAAAGAAAAAATAGAGCAGTACATGCAACCATACATGTGATAATGATTATTACCTGTCTACTCTTCCTGATTCCGATACTCTATACTGTATCCGTTTCCTTGAGTGGATCCAATTCACTGGTGAGTTCCGCCTTTTCTCTGATTCCCAAGGATGCCACTTTTGATAACTACAAAGCGATTGTTTGTGATAAACCATTTTTTACTTGGTTGAAGAACAGTTTACTTCTTACTGTTAGTACGGTTATATTTGCCCTGGCGATTTCCTCACCGGCCGCTTATGCCTACTCCAGGTTCAGGTTCTCCGGCAGGAATGGGACAATGTATGTATTTCTGCTGCTGAACGCTTTCCCTGCGGTGCTCTCAATGGTGGCCGTCTACAGGCTCTTCCGGCTTTTGGGATTAATGGATACATACGCCGGATTAATCATTGTTTACACGGGAAGTATGATTATTTTCGGAATATGGAATTTAAAAGGGTACTTTGATACAATTCCGGTGGAAATCGAGCATGCAGCCATGCTGGAAGGGGCCGGTGATTTAACCATACTTACAAAAATTGTGCTGCCACTGGCAAGGCCTGCATTGATTGTTACAGGAATGATGGTTTTTATAACATCCTGGAATGAATATATTTATGCGGTAAATTTTCTAACTTCAAGCGAACATTTCACACTTGCTGCAGGACTGTATTCGCTTCAAGGTACTGAATATACCAGGAATTGGCCTGTGTTTGCGTCGGGGGCTTTACTTGTTTCCCTGCCTGTGCTTGTCATATTCTTTGCAATTCAGAAATACCTTGTGTCCGGTTTGACGGCAGGTGGAGTAAAATATTAGAAGAGGTGCATGGACATGTTTTTAGAAGCTATTGAACATATTCCCGATTCAAGCTACGCTCATGCAATCGATGAAAGTACTTTAGTCATCCGGCTGCGAGCTAAAAAGGGAGATATTAAGGAATGCATATTGTTTTACGGGGACCGGGTATTCCCAAAAGAACCTATTTCCGTTACTGATGTTGAAATGCGGATTGTGGCAAGTGATCTTCTTTTCGATTACTTTGAAGTCGACGTAAAGTCTGAATATACCCGTGTATGCTATTATTTCTGGTTAAGTGACGGTATTACATCTACCTACTATTTCGGAAATGAATTCAGGAGCACTCCAAGGTGTTCACGTACGGAATATTTCCAGTTTCCGTACATAAGAAGGGAGGATATCGCTGCCGTACCGGAGTGGGCGAAAGCGGCTGTTATTTATCAGATATTCCCGGACAGTTTCGCCACTTCAAGGAAATTTATTTCGAAAGTGAATAATGCTATCGAACATACAAGCGGGGAAGTGTGTAAAAGCAGGAATGGCGGTACCATAAAGGGTATAACGGAAAACCTTGATTATCTTTCGGATTTAGGGATCAATTGTATTTACCTTAACCCGATATTTTCGGCAGGAGCGTACCATAAATATGATACCATTGATTACTTTACTGTAGACCCCTGTTTTGGGGATAATGATACCTTCAAGGAGTTTGTACAGGAATGCCATAAACGTAATATCAAAGTGATGCTGGATGGCGTATTTAACCATTCGGGCGCAGGTTTCTTCGCCTTTAAGGATATAATGAAAAACGGCGAAAGCTCCAGGTATAAGGATTGGTATTATAAGATGCAGTTCCCTGTACAGTATACGGAAAAACCCAATTATGAATGCTTTGCCTATGTTAGAGAGATGCCGAAGCTGAACACGGGCAATCCGGAGGTAATCGAGTATTTCTGCAATGTAGGGACTTATTGGATAAAAGAGTTTGATATCGACGGCTGGAGGCTTGATGTAGCAAATGAAATCGACCATGATTTTTGGCGAAGCTTCCGTAAAGCTGTAAAAGCTGTTAAACCGGATGCTTTTCTGGTAGCCGAGATATGGGAAGACTCACATTCATGGCTGCAGGGAGATCAATTCGATTCATCAATGAATTATCGTTTTGCATATCTTTGCAGGGAATTTTTTGCAGAATCGAAAATGAGCGTTGACGATTTCGATGCGAAAATCAACTCGCTGAAAATGCGCTATAAAAGGCCTATTACACAGGCGCAGATGAACTTCCTCGACACCCACGATGTTCCAAGGTTTCTCTCTTATTGCAGGGGCGACGGTAGGAGACTGAAGTTAGCGGCACTGTTTACATTCATGTCCCAGGGAGTTCCGTCCATTTACTATGGAGACGAAAAAGGCTTTTCCGGTGTTGAGGAAGACGCATATAGAAAGCCGATGGCATGGGAGGACGATAAAGTTCAAGCGGAACTTACAGACTACTATAAAAAACTGATCAGGATCAGAAAAGAATTTATGCCTGTATTTTTCGGCGAATGTAAAACCATTATAAAGGACAATGGAAAGAACTTATATGCGTATACAATGGAAGCCGGGCAGCAAAAGGTTACTGTCGTAGTAAATAATAGCGAGTTTGTCAGGAAAACCCGTATACAGGAAAATGGCTTGAAAGGGACCCTTAGGGATGCTCTAAGCGGGGAAACCTATACTATTTCAAATAATGAAGTACAAATAGAGCTGCAGCCTTTAAGCGGTGCTGTTCTGATCAATTCATAAAAGCAGGCATGTAGAGGTAAAACTAGGCCGGTTAACTTTTGCAGGTAATCGCAAAGTTAACCGGTAAAGTATCTTTTATTATAAAAAACGCTAAAAATTCAACGAATTAATAATTTTTTTAGTAAAAAGTATAGGAAAAGTGCCTAGGAAGCTTGCAATTCTTATAATAATCAAACTATCGGTCATAGTACCAATTTACATTCCTTCGTTTTATTTTCTCATCTATTTTACAGGATTTCTACTAACTTTCGCTGCTCAGGATCTATCTATATACAATAAGACTGGTAACTGCTGATTTGGGGTTTGCATAGCCAAAGCTTTTGGGGCTATGCGGGTGTCGAATCAGCTAAGTTCCATCTTGAATTGTATATGGTTTTCATACTGTTTATTCGCTTTGGATCCTTCTAAGGTTTTATTTGGTGTGCTCAGAAATTTTCTAAGGGGGTGATAAAAGCAAAAGGAAAACCTGTGCTGTAAGGAAAATTCTATGCAGAGCAGAGTACAGGCGTACATGGATAACACAACAGAGGGCTGACGCGTTATTACATCAGAGACACTTGTGCAATGAAGGTGGAGGGGAGGCGGTTGCTTCAAAAAAAATAGTGAGATTTCCTTATTTGTATAAACAAAAAGAATAAAATTTAAGGAGGTAACTTATGTTTAAGAAATTGAAACTGATATCCGTGTTACTTATGATTTTTTCGATGGTTTTCGGTGTTGCATTGTTTGGTGACACTGCGTTTGCCGCAACGGATTTACAAGGCGAATCCATTTATCAGATTATGGTGGACAGGTTCTATGATGGAGACCCTACGAATAATGCAACAGGGGAAGCATTCCGATATGCTGAAAATATTCAGGATGATTTCCGCTATATGCATGGCGGAGACTGGCAGGGTATCATCGATAAATTGGATTATATTAAAAATCAGGGATACACAGCGATATGGATTTCTCCAATAGGAGATCCTCAACTCTGGGGAATGCCGGATTCCACAGGCAAGCAATGGCCTGCGGCTTATCACGGCTATAATGTTTATGATCCCAATACTGCAAACCGTTACTTCGGTTCATCCGATCCCCAAAAAAGTAAGGAGAAGATAAAAGCCTTAGTAGATGCAGCTCATGCCAAGGGGATAAAAGTAATTATCGACGTTGTACCGAACCATGTAGGTGATTATCTTCAAGGAACGGGCTCCAGTGCACACTATATTTCGAACTCTGGACTAAAACCAGGGACACAGGTACAGCCGGCAGCTCCATTTAATAACGTAAGCTGGTATCATAACCTGGGTGATATAGTAAACTGGAATGATCCGGTGGAATGTGAAAACCATGATTTAGGCGGATTGGATGATATAGACCAGGATAATGCGGCTGCAAAAAATGCTATAAATGCATCCATTAAAAACTGGTTTGCATACACCGGGGCGGATGCTGCAAGAGTCGACGCTGCAAAGTGTCTGAATGCAAACTATATCCACAGTATTGAAACGGATTCCAATATCGCAACTTTTGGTGAATGCTTCGACATGAGTGTCGACAGGGTTGCCGGTTATGTCGGCGCAAACAAGGAATGGGGAATGCTTGACTTCCCGTTATTTCAATCCATCGTAAACGGGTTTGCCTACGGTCAGAACTTTGACGATACCAGTTCAGGCGCATGCTCGTTAAAAAATATTTTTGCCCAGGATTACAAGTACAACGGTTGGGAAAACCATATGGTTACATTCTTGGACAACCATGATAGAAACAGGTTTCTTACCGAAGCGGGAGGAAATGTTGGAAAACTCAAAAATGCTCTTACCTTCTTGTTCACAACCAGAGGTGTGCCCTGCGTATTGTACGGAACCGAACAGAATAAGGGTAATGAAGGCAACAACTACATAAATGGTATTGCAGATACGTGGAATCGATGGAGTATGGTGAAAAAGGATGTAAATGGTAATGTGATAACGAATTATTTCAATAACACAAGTACGGACACGTACATCCTTGTGGGTAAATTAAACCAGTTAAGAAGCCAGTATGAAGCGCTGAGAACCGGTAAGCAGCGTGAAATGTGGGCGGCTCCAAACCTGTATGCATTTTCAAGAAGAGTAGATTCCGGCAGCAATGTAGGGCAGGAAGTCATTAGTGTATTCAGCAACAAGAGCAGCGGAGCACAAACAGTCACAATTCCTCTAAGGGCGGAAAGTACAATTGCAGTTGGAACCGTTTTAAATGATTTGCTTAATTCCAGCGATAAAGTAACCGTTCAAAGCGGCGGAGTAACAGGAAAGCAGATAACCGTCACTGTTGAGGCAAATTCATCCAAAGTATATGCGCGGCCGATCAATGATACTACTCCTCCCAAAATCCCTGTCACGTTTACAATTAATAATGCAACTACAGTTTGGGGGCAGAATGTTTACATCACCGGCAGTATCGCAGAGCTGGGAAATTGGGCTCCGGCGAATGCCGTTGGCCCGGCTTCATGCCCGAATTATCCAACCTGGACCATAACCATTGATCTTCCGGCAGGTCAGGCAATACAGTTCAAAGCCATTAAAAAGGACGCCGCAGGCACTGTGGTATGGGAAGGTGGAAGCAACCATACGTATACAGTACCTGCTTCGGGTAGCGGCAGTGTAACCATTACCTGGCAGCAATAAGGCCCTGATGAAAAAGAGGAGGAATCTTTATCCCATTGATTCCTTCTCTTTTTTCGTCTCCAAGATAATTTGGGAAATAACCCGATAATCCTAGAATACCAAAATAAAACAATAAATGCCAAATTTGCATAATTGTATTATATAGAAGATGGTATATAATTTTAATTGTATTAAAAGTAATACAAATTTGTTTGAAAAAGTAAAATATGAAAATTAAGCGCCACCATCTTAGATAATAAATAGAATATCCTATGCCTAATGTCTTATTGACCGATAATTAAAAATCATCGCAGTCTTTTCTGCCGTTTACCTGCAATTCGTGAGGAGTTACCAGCTAAAATACCAGAAGGAGGTAAATGTCTATTATGACAGCAGCTTATAATAAAAACACAGAAGAACTCTTACATTACCCTTTAACATGTTACCAAAAGGATATATGGATTGAACAAAGTATTTATGGTCAGGAGCCTATATATAATAATGGATATTCTGTAGAGTTAAGAAAGTTTATTGATTACGAGGTGCTACAGAAAGCGATTACTATTCTAATCAGGAATCATGACGCACTGCGTATCAAAATCATGAGGGAGAATGATCAAGTATACCAGGAGATAATAAACGATATCGATTACAGCCTGCCTTTTATTGATTTTTCGGAAAAGGACAACCCTTTTGAAGCCTATAGGGAGTGGATGAAAAAGGAGTTTTCAAAATCCTTTGACTATAAGGGTGTTTTATTTCAATTTGCATTAGCTAGAATAAGTGATCATCACTACTTCATATTTTGTAAAGTACATCACCTCATCGGAGACGGCTGGAGTCTCAGCATGATGCAGAGGGATATCGTCGAGACTTACCAGAGGCTGACTGCGGGTGATTATAAAGAATCCAAAGAGGGAAGAACCCGATACTCTTACAGGGATTTCATCCTGGAAGACGAAAACTATACTCATTCGCAGGAGTATATAGAGGATAAAAATTTCTGGAAGAAAAGATATCCGGAAGTTCCTGAACCCATTTTCAACCTTGATTTCAAAACCCATGATCGAAGAGGGGTATGCGGGGTAAGCAAAAAAACTTTAACTGTAAAAAGGGATTTCTATAACAAAATAGTTCAATTCAGCAGTGAAAAAGGATTTCCAGCATTTCAATTTTTCATGGGTGTATTGTCGCTGCAGTTAAGCAGGATATGCGGTAGGGATGAAATCGTGATGGGTGCAGTATTCCATAATAGAAATAAGGGAAGGCATAGAAAAATACTAGGACAGTTCGCTAATGAAGTACCTTTAAAAATAAATGTAAACAGCAGATTAACGTTTATTGACCTTTTAATTGCTATACAAAATGAGTTGAAGGAATGCTCCAACTATATTAAAGTTCCGGTTGGAGAAATATACAGGACCGTTAATAATGGAACAATAAATAAGAAAGGCCTTTTTGATGTATCTGTAAACTATTTGAATATTTCAAGCTTTGTAAGTTTTGCCGACAGTAAAGCTTCGGCAGAGCCGTTGGTGAACGCAAATGAAAAGAAGGCACTCGCTATAAATATCGTTGAATTTGGCAGTGAAGATGATATAGAGATCCATTTCAATTACCGGAAAGAGGTATTTGAAAATGCCCTGACGATAGAGAATCTGATGTTGAATTTTGAATATTTACTGAATGAAGTAATAACAAGTAGTGAAAAAAGCCTGTCGGAATTAGAAATGGTTAACTCTGAAGAAAGAAACAGGCTTCTTTATGATTTTAATAATACGGGAGCTGCGTTTCCCCATGAAAAAACAGTACACCGATTGTTTGAGGAACAGGTAGAAAGAACACCGGACAATATCGCCGTTGGATTTGAAGATAGGAAGTTAACCTACAAAGAGTTGAATAAAAAATCAAACCAACTCGCGAGAGTATTAAGGGAGAAGGGTGTACAGGCTGACAGTATAGTGGCAATCATGACTGAACGCTCCCTGGAGATGATCATAGGTATAATTGGCATACTGAAAGCAGGAGGAGCATACCTGCCGATGGATCAGGCCTACCCGTCGGACAGGATACAATACATACTGGAAGACAGCGGCGCCAATATTCTTCTGACAACCAGTGACATATTGGAAAAAGCGCAGTTTAAAAAAGAGGTTGTATGTCTTGAGGACGAAAACCTGTATACAGGAGACGCATCGAATCCTGCACATATAAATAAACCGGAAGATATAGCCTATATAATTTATACGTCAGGTACAACAGGAAAACCAAAGGGAGTCATGATCGAACATGTAAACATTGTAAGACTAATGGTAAACGACAGCATGGAGTTTGACTTTAATGAAAACGATGTATGGACAATGTTTCATTCCTTCTGTTTTGACTTCTCGGTATGGGAGATGTACGGTGCACTGCTTTATGGAGGCAAACTGGCGATTGTACCGAAGCTGACGGCTCAAAATCCCCAGGAGTATCTGGAGTTGTTAGAGAAAGAAAACGTCACTGTACTGAATCAAACACCTACAGCGTTTTACAACCTGGTGGACGAAGAACTAAAAAAGGCCGGAAAACAGCTCAAAATAAGGTATGTAATATTTGGAGGGGAAGCCCTGAAGCCAATAAAGCTTAAAGGGTGGAAAGAGAAATATCCGCAGACCAAACTCATTAACATGTACGGTATAACGGAAACAACCGTACACGTAACGTATAAGGAAATAACCGACCGGGAAATTGAACTGAATATCAGCAATATAGGAAAGCCCATACCGACACTAACTGCATACGTATTGGACAGGTATGGCAGGCTGGTGCCTACAGGCGTGCCGGGTGAGCTGTGCGTGGGAGGAAAAGGTGTAGCGAGGGGTTACCTCAACAGACCGGAACTGACGGAGGAAAAGTTTGTAGAAAATCCGTATAAACCCGGGGAGAGGATTTACCGGTCCGGAGACCTTGTAAGGGTGTTGGCGGATGGGGATATGGAGTATTTAGGCAGAATAGACCAGCAGGTGAAGATCAGAGGCTTCAGAATTGAGTTGGGAGAAATCGAGTCACGGCTATTGAAGTATGACGGGATAAGAGAAGCTATCGTGACAGCAAGAGAAGATGCGCAAGGAAATAAATACCTCTGTGCCTATATTGTCATGGACACCGACTTGAAAGTATCCGCGGTGAGAAAGTATCTATCAAGTGCATTGCCTGAATATATGATCCCCTCGTATTTTGTAAAATTGGAAAAGATACCTTTAACCTCAAATGGTAAGGTCGATAGTAAAGCGCTGCCGGAGCCTTCGGGGAGTGCCGGGCTCGAAGAGGAATCTGCGGCACCGGCAAACAGCGTGGAAAGCAAGCTTGCGGAAATATGGAGTGAAGTACTGGGCCTGCAGCAAGCGGGAACAAACCAAAGCTTCTTTGTATTAGGAGGAGATTCAATAAAGGCTATCGGCCTCATCAGCAAAATGAACAGGGAGCTTAAGGCCAATATACAGCTTAAAGATCTCTACTCCCATCAAACAATAAAGGAACTGGGCCAATTTATCGCGGCAGGTAGAGGGGAAAGCCTTGAAGCGTATAGGATAAAGGGCCTGGAAGTTATAGACGGCATAAAGCGGGATTTGTACGAGGCCAGAGGAAATGCCCGGCTTTTTGCGGAAGATGTTGAGGATTTCTATCCTTTAAGCAAAATACAGCTGGGTATGGTGTTTAACTCCAAGTTAAATCCCGGGCAGCCTGTATACCATGACCTGTTTATTTACAGGATGAAAATGGAAGGCTTTAATCCCCGCATCTACCGGCAGGCGGTAGAGTTGCTGGTACAAAAGCATCCTATGTTAAGGACTGTATTTGACCTTGAATCTTACGGTCAAGCTATACAGATCGTACATAAAACCCTGCTGCCTGAAGTAATTACGGAGGACCTTAGCAGCCTTGAACAAGAGCAGCAGGAAAGCCATATAAAACAGTACATTGAAAATGATCTGAACGATAAGTTTAAATTCAATCATGATCCGTTATGGAGAATACGGCTTTTTAAAGTGGATGAAGCAAACTTTTACATCGTTCTGTCCTTCCACCACTCCATACTGGATGGGTGGAGTGTATCCAGCCTGCACAGCGAGCTTCAGGATATCTATGACAGGCTGATGGATGGACAAGCTGCCGAATTGAAAAGCTTAAAAACAAGCTATAAGGATTATGTAGCCATAACGCTCGGCAGTGCGGCGGAGGAGAAAACAAGAAGGTTCTGGAAGGAATATTTGAATGGTTATACGAGGAATAAGCTGCCCTTTAATATGTCAGGCAAGAAAATAAATAATGTTACAGGGACAGGAAGAGTCCTGCGAAACCTGGGGTCGGAATTGATGGAAAAGCTGGAAAAGCAGGCTGCCAAATATAACTGTACCGTAAAGGATATTTGCCTTAGTGCCTACGTCTACCTGCTGGGCATAGTGACGACGGAAAAGGATATCGTAACAGGGGTTGTAACACATGAACGGCCGGCCATGGAGGATGCGGAGAATGTTCTCGGATGCTTCCTGAATACCGTTCCTTTCAAGATTAAAACGGAAAGAAGGATGGACGGAAGAAATTTGTTGAGCGCAGTTAAGGAACAGCTGAATAAAATCAAAGCCCATGAGATCTTTTTAGGTGACATCGCCGATATATTGGGGGAAACCGACAGAAGCGGCAATCCGATCTTTGATACCATCTATAATTTTACGGACTTTCATGTATTGAAAAACAGCCAGATAATTCCTATTTTAAGCAAAGAGGAAGGTACTTTCAATGTAAAGTCAAGCGAAATGACCAATACGCTTTTTGATATGGAGATATCAAAGACGTTAAACAGCTTGACCGTATGGATAAAATATTCACCGAATTATTTTTATGATAAAGATATGGAAACAGCATTAAACCTGTATGGTAAAATCCTGGAGAGGTTTGCCGCGGACAGATGGGAACTAGGAGTTGAGGATTTACTAACGCAGGAGGAAAGAAATAAAATTGTATACGGGTTCAATACTACCCATACGGAATTTCCTCAAAATGAAACTTTACACGGGTTATTCGAAAAACAGGCTGAAAAATTCCCCGATACTATAGCCCTGATATTCCAGGATCGCACAATGACCTATGGTGAACTGAATGGAAGATCGAACCAACTGGCAAGGGCTCTGCTGGCCAGAGGAGGAAAACCGTACAGTAATGTGGGTTTAATGGTACGGAGAGGCTTTGATATAGTAATCGGTATGCTTGCAATACTAAAAGCCGGAGGGACGTATGTTCCCATAGACCCTGATTATCCCCAGGAACGGAAGGAATATTTAATAAAAAATTCTGCTATTGCAATTACCATAGTAGATAAAGATTACGGCCTTACTTGCGGGAAGTTTTTAGAAATTGATTTTGATACACTAACACGGTATTCCCCGGAAAACCTTACGATACGGAAGGACCCAAGGGATCTAGCGTATGTGATCTACACTTCCGGTTCTACAGGCCAGCCCAAAGGCGTTATGATCGAACACAGGTCTGCAGTAAACCTTGTAACATGGGTAAATAGCAGGTTTAATGTAAACCGGGAGGATACCCTGCTGTTTATTACCTCCATGTGCTTTGACCTTTCCGTCTATGATATATTCGGAATGCTGGCTGCCGGCGGAAAAATAGTAATTGCAAGCAGAGAACAGGTACGAAGCCCGGAGGAACTAAAAGCGCTGCTGTATAAGGAGAAGGTTACTTTCTGGGATTCGGTACCTACGACAATGAGTTACTTAACAGACGCTTTGGAGGAAACCGACAGAAATTACAGCCAGAGAGACCTGCGACTGGTATTTTTGAGCGGAGACTGGATACCGGTAAGGCTTCCCGAAAAGATAAGGAAATATTTCCCGAATGCTGAAGTAATAAGCCTTGGCGGTGCAACAGAAGGTACGGTTTGGTCCATCTATTACCCGATTCAGAGCGTATCTCAATACCAAACAAGCATCCCCTACGGAAGACCTCTAAACAATAACTACTTCTATATACTGGATGAAAACATGGAGATTGTACCCGAAGGGGTTGCAGGGGAACTTTATATTGGGGGGATCGGGGTTGCCAGAGGATATATGAATGATGAGGTAAGAACTGAAAAATCCTTTGTGCGGAACAAATTCCTGCAGGCACCGGATGAGAGGATGTATAAAACCGGAGATTTAGGAAGGTTTTTACCTGACGGAAGTATCGAATTCCTGGGTAGAATCGATCATCAAGTTAAAATAAGGGGTTTCAGGGTAGAATTGGGCGAGATCGAAAACCAGCTTCTAAAATATGAATCCATCAAAGAAGCAGTTGTAGCGGATAAAACCGGTGAAAAGGGAATGAAATACCTCTGTGCGTATATCGTTTCGGATCTAAAGCTGGTTATGTCGGAAATCAGGGACTACCTGTCAAAGAAGCTGCCCTACTACATGATTCCGTCGCACTTCATACAGACTCCGCAAATACCGCTTACCTCTAATGGCAAGATCGACAGAAAAGCGCTGCCTGATCCGGAAGTCAAATCGGAAAAGTCATACGTAGCTCCAAGCAGCGACATGGAAAAGATCATGGCGGAAGTTTGGAGGGAGATATTAAAGGTAGATCCTATCAGTGTCACGGATAACTTTTTTGACCTCGGCGGCAACTCCATAAGTTTGATCCATGTTATACCCAAGTTACTGAAAAAAGGGGTGAAGGTAAATATCAGCAGTATTTTCGAGCATCCTACCATTGCTGAACTTGTAAACTTCGTGGAAAGGGCTTCGGACTACAGTATGGAAGAGCAGGGGATTGTTACGGGCAAGGTGCCGCTTTTGCCCAACCGTTCACTGCTGGATATACGGAAAAAGGATCTGCACCATTGGAATATATCCATGCTGCTGGAGATTTACCCGATGCCTGAAATTACAGTGATCCAACAGGTTGCCGGAGCCTTGCTGAACCACCACGACGGACTGCGGCTCCGCTTATACAGGGAAGGGACTTCGTGGAAGCAGTATATTGAAAGTCCCGGAGAGGAACTGCCGGTTACGGCTGTAGATTTTTCAGGCATACCGGAGTATTTGCAGAAAGAGTCCATAGAAGATATGGCTGTGGAGCTGCAGGATGGGCTGAGCCTGGAAGAAAAGCCTTTCCATATAATCGCCTTTTATCTGGGGGATGACCGACCGGGAAGACTCATGACATTAATCCACCACAGTCTTGCAGATGGATATTCTTATGTAATTTTTATTCAGGATTTGGTTACTGCCTTGGTACAAAGCATAGGAAAAGAAAATATCGTGCTTCCTCCCAAATCTACCTCCATCAAGCGATGGGCGGAGTTCCTCAATGAATATGCCCAGTCCGAGGTGCTTAAAAATGAACTGGAGTACTGGAGCGCTATACCCGGGGAAATAAAACCGCTGCCTGTTGATTTCCCTGAAGGAATGGAAAATAATATTTTCAAATTCGAAAGGTCTATGGAGGGCTATTTGCTGACAGAGGATGAGACGCGGCTTTTGTTTGACCATATACTGGATCGAAATATACAAATAACCGATATCCTGGTTGCAGCGCTGGCAATGTCCATCCATCGTTGGAACGGAGACGTCGGTTTGCTAGTGGACTATACGTGTAACGGCAGGTATCCTCTGGATGAGAATATCGACCTGTCAAGGACCATTGGCTGGCTTGCTTTCCTGGTTCCGGTATATATTGATTTTAGCGGTGCATCCGACTGCTTGGATATTCTTGACAGGATAAAGGAAAGGCTGCACGGCATTCCCAAGGGTGGTCTGGGGTACGGGTGTTTGCGCTACCTCTGCAAAGACCCGCAAATATCTGAGAAAATGAATAAAATACCCCATCCGCAAATCACTTTCAACTATTTTAAGGCGGAGGAAGATTCTGACGGCTTTACAGGCGGGTTTTACGAATCCGGTTCCTCTTATATAAGAGAGGCAAAAGAATCTACGGGCTCCAACGAAGGAGACAATATCCACCGGGGGCGTTTGCTGGACTTTGTCGTGGAACACCGGGACAACAGGCTTTTCTTCCGGCTGCATTACAGCAGTAACATTCATACTGCACAGACCATTGAAAGGCTTACAGATTTTTATAGGGAAGGGCTGCGTACCTTAATCAAATATCTGCAAGGATAAATACATCCTTTAACCGGATATTTTACCGCTTATGCAAAGGAAGGGCGAAAAGATTCGTTGCAAGGAGGAATTTCTATGGAAATACCAAAACGGAGGGTGGTTATTACCGGAATGGGGGCAGTGACTTCACTGGGTCTTACCCTGGGCGAGACATGGGATAGCCTTGTTGCAGGAAAAAGTGGAATCGGGCCTATAACTCTTTTTGATACTGAGGATTCTATCACCAGGATTGCAGCGGAGGTTTCGCCCGGCATCCAAGAAATGGCCAGAGAAATTATTCCCAAGAGAACTCTCAAACAAATGAGCCGCCTTGGAGAGATGAACTTTGTCTGTGCAAAACAGGCTATGGATGATAGCGGAATAAGCATTGAGACGATAGATAAAGACCGGGCCGGTGTAATACTGGGTGCAACCAGTGCAGGCTTCTCAAGTCTCGAGCAGGACAAAAGCAATGCCATCCTGAAATCCATGGTCAATTCACTTTCTGCCTGGATCAGTCTTAAATACGGGTTTAGAGGAGTGAATTTTACTGTAAATACGGCTTGCTCCTCTGCAAGTTACGCCATAGGGCTCGCTTATAATGCAATCGTGTCTGGAGAAGCGGATTTTATGCTATCCGGAGGAACTGATTCCATGATCTCAAAGGAGGGCATCGCCGGTTTCAATGAATTGATGGCATTGTCGGAAAACAACGCAGCAGGAGAGAAAGCATGCAGGCCTTTTGACAAAAATCGGGACGGATTTGTCATGGGAGAAGGCGCAGGTATCCTTGTTCTCGAAAGCCTTGAAAGCGCTTTGAGGCGGGGGGCAAGAATCTATTGCGAGCTTGCCGGATTCGGGTGTACATCCGAATCCTATAACATTATGGCGCCCGAAAGGGATGGCGAAGGAATGGCGCGAACCATGTTCCTAGCGTTGGAAAGGTCAGGCGTAAGCTCCGGCGAAATCGATTATATCAATGCTCATGGAACTTCTACTATTTTGAATGATATATATGAGACGAAAGCCATTAAGAAAGTGTTCGGCGAAAGGGCCTATAAAATTCCGGTAAGTTCGTCAAAGTCCATGATCGGACACACGCTGGGTGCAGCCGGGGGAATTGAAGGGGTTATTACTGCAAAAAGCATCTATGAGGGGATTATTACGCCGACAATAAATTATGCTGAGGCTGACCCCGAGTGTGATTTGGATTATGTACCGAACCATTCAAGAAAAGCCAATATCAGGGCTGCGCTGTCCAACTCGTTCGCTTTTGGAGGTCACAATGCCACCTTGGTTTTCAAGAAATACGATTGAAGCGTCTCATTTTAATCAACATAAATCCAATATCAAACAAAACTTGAAAGGGGAAATAAAATTATGGAAAGAACTACGGAATTGGAAAAGAGGATTCGAGAACAAATCTACGAGTTTTTTTCAGATCAGTGCGATATTGACATTTCAGAACTGAATGACGATATGGATGTTATTACGGATCTTGGCGGTGACTCGCTTATGTTTTTGCAGCTTTTGTCCAGTTGGGAAAAGGAATATAAAATTGGTATCGAGTTTAGGGTTATAGGGAAGTACATAACAAAAAACCCTGTGAATACCATAGGGAAAACAGTAGACCTTGCTCTTTTCATCCTGTGTGATACGGAGAAGTTTTTGGAATTGGCAGCAAAGTAAGTATTATTACTAACCGGATCAATGCTGTAAACATAGGACTCTCCATTGGAGCATTTAGTAAACCTATTCCAAAGTATTGCAAATAGAGAGGTAAGCTATAAATGGACAGGTATTATGCAAATAGGTACACCTTTATTTTCCAGGGGGCGGGTACCGAATTTAGAAAACATATTTCCACTATGGATGAAAGTCGGCTGGACACTTTGAAAAGATACTGTACCAGGGTTAAAGATATAACGGGTATGAGTATTTGGGAGTATATTAACGGTGGACTTACTGTGGGGGAGGATGAGGAGCTTTTTGACCAGGTTTCCATTTATACCCTTAATTGCTCTATCTACGAGATTTACCGTTCTATGGGATATATACCGCAATTTCTCCTGGCATACAGTATGGGTATCTACTCAGCACTTTATTGTGGAGAGGCATTAACCTTTGAAGAGGGACTTTTACTTGTTATTAAGGCCTATGAATGCATGCGGGGTGCCATGGGAAGCAATAAAGGCGCAATGGCCTCGGTAATAGGACTCCGCAAGGAGGATGCGGAAGAAATCATTATGAAGCTTGGGTTCGGAGCGTACATGGAGGTAGTCAATGAAAACAACGAGTACAGCATCGTTGTTTCCGGCCTTACGCCATTTGTTGAAAAATTCATGGAAGTGGCCTTGCAGGAAGGTGCGCTAAAGGTTATCCCGGTGAAGACCGGTATTGCTTACCATTCAATGTTTGTAGCAGATGCGGCTCAAAGTTTCTCAACGTTTGTTGAAAGTAGTAAGGTGGGCGATCTCAAGTACCCAATGGTGGCGTGTACAAACCAGCAGGTTATAACCTGCTGGGAGGATATAAAAAATGAACTTTGCCGTAACGTGAAATCTACTATTTCCTGGCGTAAGACCGTTGAAAAATCAATTCTGCTGGGGGCTGACAGATTCATGGAAGTCGGGCTGGGTGCTTCGCTTTCCAGGGTTTCCAAAATAATAAACAGTGAATGTGAATTCATAAGTTATGACCAACTTGCAAATAAGGGCAGAGTGAAAGGAAGAGTTCGTGCAGCGAATTAAAATGTATTCGGAAGGCAGGGCCGAACAAGCATGGATGTAAACGGTTTTAAAACGGTTGGGATTTGTGGCGGGGGGAAAATGGGCCTTGGCTTTTTCGACCATATTACCCGCTTTACTGATTTAAATGTAGTCTTTTTTATACGAAGCCCTGAGAAGGCAGAGAAGATAAGGCTGAGTTATATGCGTAAGCTCTCCGGGCGTGTTAAGAGAGGCGAAGTACGTAAGGATGAATTACCCGAGGTTATTATTACGGATGACATAGAACTTGTTGGCGAATGCGATATAGTATTTGAATTTATAGCAGAGGATGTAGAAGCGAAAAGAGAGCTTTTCAGGAAACTTATAAACGTTAGAAGGAAAACTGAACAGGTTCTTGTTACAGGTTCATCTTCCCTGGTGCCTGGGAAAATTATGCCGGAGAATTACGAGAAGAATAATCTTCTAGGAGCACATTTCATATACCCTGTACAGTATATAAAGGCGGCCGAAGTTATTTATGCGGACCGGTCGGGCCGGGAGACGGTGGAGAAGGTAAGCGGGTTTTTGAAATACCTGGGGAAAAACCCCATACCTGTACATGAGGAAGTGGGGGCGTTTACCATAAGGATTCTGTCCAGGCTATATACCGAGGCATTTACCATTTACAGAAGGCAAAATATATCCCCTGTGATAATCGATGAAATCGTGGAGAAGGAAGGATTTGCAGCGCCACCGTACGACCTTAGCGATACGGTTGGGTTGGAAATCGTTTTAAATAGCCTTAAGGCACTCTACGAGGGAACCAGCGAGTACAATAAGCACACCGAATTGAGAAACTTTCTTGAAGAAAGGGTAAATAAAGGAGATGTAGGTAAAAAAAGTGGCAGAGGTGTATTGGACTATACCGGTAAAGGAGAAAACTGTTTTGAGGGTGTAAATAGCAACCTGGATGATGCCACGAGAAAAATGGTGGCGGAAAGGTTAAAAATGATTTATTTTGTTACATGCTTCAAGCTGCTGGATGGCTGCTGGATTGACTCGGAACTGCTGGATACCGTAATGATGGAAATTTATTCTACTCCAAAGGGGCCGATAGAGCTGGCTTGCGAATACGGACTTGAAAATACTCTCCAAAGGCTTAAGGAATTTTCCGCTGCCTATGATGATGTATTTAATCCCCCGGGAGTTCTGGAGTATGCAGTCAAAAACAATGTAGGGAGGGAAGAAATTGACAGACAGATCAGGTTGTTTAGAATGGCAGGAAAAAGGCCGGATTGGTATACTAAAGATATCAAACAAGTCATCTAATCTGATTCCCAGACCTGACTTTGCGGATATTTCACAAGTGAGGGAGTGGATTGAATGTGAAGAGATTCTGGGTATTATCCTAAAAGGGGAAGGCAGGCATTTTTCGGCCGGAGCCGACCTTGAATACTTTAAGCAAGGAAATTTAAGGGAAGAAGAGTATATAAAAGAATTTGACAAGGGCAAGGCTATACTGGACTACCTTGAAAGTATGGAAAAGCCTGTTATTGCAGCTATAGACGGTATTTGCTTCGGGGGCGGGCTCGAAATTGCACTGGCTTGCCACATCCGTTATTGCAGTTCTAAAGCGCTGTTTGGCTTTCCTGAAATCAACCACGGAATCGTGCCGGGACTTGGAGGTGTAGAGCGATTGGTTAAGACCGTAGGAAGGTCAAGAGCTTTGGAGATGCTGCTCACGGGTGACTATATCAACTCTCAAAGGGCTTATGAAATCGGTCTGGTTAATTGTGTGGTTGAAGAGAAGAGCTGCATGGATTACTCCTTTGAGGTTATGGAAAAAATAATTTCCAAAGGAGCAAAGCCTGTCGCTTATGCCATCAGGTCTGTAAATAACGCAGGTACTATGGAATTTGAAGCGGCTATGAAGGAAGAAGGAAAAATGTTTGCAGACCTTGTAATCAATCAGTTTGGCGGTGAAGCCGTATGATGGAGGAAATGGAACCGCTGCGTCTGGAAATATCCGAAAGGGTAGCGCATATTGTACTGGATCGGCCGCCAGACAACAGAATGAATATGAATTTTTTTTCAAGCCTTGCGGGGATCGTTGAGGAAATCAGGGAATGCAAAGGAATCGGGGCAGCCCTCGTCTATAGCAGCAGCCGTCATTTTTCGGCTGGAGCGGATGTAGAAGATGTGAAAAAGAGCGCATTGCAGCCTTATTTGGAAGGAGAGGATGCACAGGAGACTGTCTGTGGAAATGCCAGGGTGCTGAGACAGCTGGAAACTTTGAACATTCCGGTGATATCGGCAATCAGCGGGGTATGTACAGGCTCGGGGCTGGAACTTGCACTTGCCTGCAATATAAGAATATGCAGTACCGATGCATTACTGGGCTGTCCGGAGCTAAGCTGGGGAATTATTACCGGACTTAGCGGAAGCATTCGGCTTGAAAAAACTGTGGGTCGGTCGAGAGCGAAGGAAATCATTCTCCGTGGGGATATGATAAACGGTAAAGAGGCTTACGACATAGGCCTGGTAGATATTATGGTGAAAAGAAGCCAACTGCTGCCCACGGCGTTGAAGCTGGCAGGTTTATACTCGGAACAGGCAAAGAGTATTGGAAATACCCATATAAAGAAATTCGTCATGAATGTTTTAGGGTGAACCCTCTTGACGTTGTGCCAAAAACGCCATAAACTTTACTTAGGAGGCGTGATTATGCAGGAAATCAGCGTTACAGACATTGAAAACATAAGAATCGGCAATGCACAGGATTTTGCGGGAGGCACCGGGTGTACCGTTATCCTATGTGAAAGGGGAGCCCCGACGGGGGTGGATGTTCGCGGAGGCGCGCCTGCTTCCCGTGAGACGGATCTGCTGAATCCGGTCGCAACCGTAGAGCGCATTCACGCAGTACTGCTTAGCGGAGGCAGTGCTTTTGGGCTGGATGCGGCGGCCGGTGTCATGGAATATTTAGAGAAGAAAAACGTAGGTTTTGATACGGGAATCGCGAAAGTCCCCATTGTTTGCCAGTCGTGTTTATTTGATTTGGTGGTTGGCTCTGCCAGCGCGCGCCCGGATAAAGTTATGGGCTATCAGGCTTGCGTGGATTCCGAAAGCAACCGTCCGCAGGAAGGGAATGTCGGCGCAGGGACTGGCGCAACGGTGGGAAAATATCATGGTATAAATTATATGATGAAATCAGGGCTGGGGATTTATGCCGTACAGCTTGGAGAACTGAAGCTGGCTGCCATTGTAGCGGTGAATGCCCTGGGTGATGTTTTTGATCCCGAGACCGGAGAAGTAATTGCCGGGATGCTGAATTCGGATTTAACCGGTTTTGCAAATACGGAGCAGGTGATGTACAGCCAATATTCCAATAAGAAAGACCTGTTCACAGGAAATACCACCATTGGCGTTATTGTTACCAACGGCAAATTTAATAAGGTACAAGCCACGAAAATTGCGGCTATGGCACAAAATGGATACGCCAAAGCGATTTTCCCTGTGCATACGACCGCTGACGGTGATAGCATCTATGCTATATCGGTGGGCGATGTGGAAGCGGATATCAACGTGGTAGGAACCCTTGCTGCGAAAGTGATGGCAAAGGCGGTTGCACGCGCAGTTTTGCAGGCAGAGCCAGCCTACGGCTTAAAGTCTGCCCGTGATTTTCTCTAAATCGGTTTTTTGGGAAAAGGTAAAAGTACAAATTCATTTAACTCGTTACGCCGCTTACACGAATTAAATGAATTTGTATTCAGGCTATTTCTGCATATCGCTTAAAATTATCAAGAATAGCCTGCCATCCAGCCCTTTGCATCTCCAGGGAATGGGTTTCCTCAGCCTCAAAGGTCTCTACTACCTTTACAACCCCATCTAACTCAACAAATTCAACTACTACTTTTCTCCCATCTTCAATGGTGTAGGCAATTTTTTTACCAAAAATCACTTCATCATAAGTACCCCTAAAGTCAAAGCTCTGACTGCCATCTCGCGCGGCCATTTTAGTGCTGAAGCTTCCACCCGCTCTTACATCATTTTCTGCCGATGGTGTATACCAATCCTCAGATGCATTGTTCCATGCCATAATATGTTGTGGTAATGTCCATTTTTCCCAAACCTGGTCAATCGGTTTTTCAATAATTGTTTCTATCGTAATTCTCTTATTTTCCATATCTTTTCCTCACTATTATCAATTTCCTGAACGCGCTTTCTCCAAGGCATCCAAATCAAATTTCTTCATTTTCAGGAAAGCTTCCGTAACTCTTTGAATTTCATCCCTTGATCCATTAAACAAGACTTCATCCATGTTTTCCGGAACAATCTGCCACGAAACTCCAAATTTGTCCTTTATCCATCCACACTGCTCTGCCTCCGGTACGGCAGAAAGCTTGTCCCAAAAGTAATCGATCTCTTTCTGATCTTTGCAGTTTACAATGAGCGAAAATGCCTCATTAAAACTGAAATCTACGTCAAATGCATTATCCATTGCTGAAAAATCAACACCGCAAAGCTTGAAAGCAGCATAATTCACTTTTGCCTTTGATGACGCTGCTTCTCCTGCACCGTATCTGCTGATGATTCCTATTTCTGAATCTTCAAATATATCAGTATAGTATTTTACTGCTTCTTCAGCTTTCCCACAGGATTCATTTGAGAAAAGCAGGTTTGGTGTAATCTTTTGAATGGTTTGCCCATTGTCTACAAGCATCAACTGCCAGGACAAACCATATCGGTCCTGAATCCAGCCGTACCATTTGCTAAAGGGGTATTCGCCGAGCGGCATTAATTCCGTCCCACCTTGGGATAAAGCCTTCCATTTGGTATTAACTTCTTCTACAGAGTAGCAAGCAACCATCAGGGAGATGGATGGGTTAAACCGAAAGTAAGGCCCTGCACTTATTGCCGTGAATGGTTGTCCTGCCAGTTCAAAGTTTACAATTTCTGCATCTTTAGAAGGTGTGTTTTCCAGAGTTGTTACACCTACTAGTTTAGATTGGTCAAATAAACTGGTATAAAACAAGGCAGCTTCTCTAGCTTCTTTGTCATACCATAAATGAGGAACTATTTTTTGCATAAAGACCTCCTTCATAAATCATAGATACAAAGTATTTATGATTCATCAATAAAATAGTGACTTACACTTGTTAAATAGAGGCAGCTTACTTTATCCAATTGCCGGGTTTGTTTTAAGCTGCTTTCTTTTCAGGACTATAACATCATTATACCAACGAGTCCCACGGTCTAAACACCTATATATAATACGACTGGTAACTGCTGATTACCAAATCAGCAGTTACCAGTCGTATTATATAGTTATAAGAGGATCTATTTGCCAACTATTTATATTGCCGACAGATAAAGGCACCAAAGTTAGATTGCTGCTAGATTTTTAAGCATTACTTTCCTTGTTATCTTATACCCGTGAACTTTTCTTTAGCGATTCCTAAGCTGTTCCATCAGCATATGCAGCCCTTCCTTATAAAAACCTGCAAGCCTTTCGACGGTTTCCCTGCTATGAATTTTGCTACAGTAATGCAGCCGGAAATAAAGCCTGTTGTCCAGATATTCCACAACAAAATCCAGTAACCGTCCCCGGTTGATGTTATCTCCTTCACCGGGGCCGATAGCTTCCCTTGCTTCGCGTATATACGACGATCCAAACTCATAAAGACTGCCTGCCGAATCGCCGGTATTGTCCTCTCCTTTAAAGTAGTTGAATGTAACCTGCGGGTGAGGGATTTTACTCATCCTCCTATGTATTTCAGGGTCCTTGCAGAGGTAGCGCAGGCACCCGTACCCGAGCCCTCCTTTGGGAACGCCATGTAATCCTGTTTTTACCCTGTCCAGGATGTCCAGGCCGCAGGAGGCATCACTGAAATCAATATAAACGGGAACCAGAAAGGCAAGCCAGCCAATGGTTCTTGACAGATCGATATCCTCTGCCAAAGGATACCTGCCGTTATACGTGCAATCGACCAGCAGCCCGGTATCTCCGGTCCATGCCCGTATTGCTATGGCCAGCGCTGCAACCAGGATATCGTTTATTTGTACAGTGTGATCCAGTATATTGCCAAACAGCAGTGCAGTCTCCTCTTCCGTCAATAAATACCCGCCTACAAACTTCTCGAATTTGAAAATATTATTTTCCACCTCTTCCGGGAAATTGAGAGGGATAGACTTTACTGCTTCCGGTAGGGTACTCCAGTATTCCAGTTCGCTTTTAAGCACGTCCGACTGGGCATATTCATTGAGGAACTCTGCCCATCGCTGGATGGAGGTGGATTTGGGGGGGAGCATGATATTTTCTTTTTTCATGCTTTGTACGAAGGCAGTGGCCAAATCCTGCGTAAAAACAGTGTAGGAATATCCATCTGCAAGGCAGTGATGGATTAATGGCATAAGCCTTCCCGGCCGTCCATCACCCAGGTAAAAAGCGATCATATGAAAAGGCTTTTCCTCCAGGCTCAGGCCACGCTGTAACTCCGCAGTCATATTTTCTATGGACTGTTTCTGTAAATGTTCCGGTATGCCTGAAAAATCGATGGCCGTGACCGGCAGTCCATCCCGGGGGCTTTCGATATACTGCTTCCAGGAAGTCCCTTCCTTGTATAAACGAAGCCGCAGTCCGTCGTGGTGGTTCAACAGAGCCCTGGTAATTTGTTCAATGACTTCTATTTCAGGCATCGGATACACCTCCAGCAGCATACAGATGTTCCAATGGTGCAGATCGTTTTTTCTTATATCCAGAATGGAACGGTTGGGTAAAAGCGGCACCTCGCCGGTGATAATGCTCTGATCCTCCATGCCGCAGTCCGAAGTCTTTTCTGCATGGTTTGCCAGTTCGGCAATGGTAGGGTGCTCGAAAATACTGCTGATAGTTATCTTTACCCCTTTTTTCAATAACCGGGGTATAATATGGATAAAGGTAATGGAGTTGCCGCCGAGGTCAAAAAAGTTATCATGAATTCCTAATCGATCTGCCTTTAGCACTTCCCCGAAAACCTCTGCCATGACCTTTTCCACCTCATTGCGGGGGGCTTCGTATATGTTTTCCGACTTGAATTCAGGGGCAGGCAATGCCTTCCTGTCGGTTTTTCCGCTGGAGGTAAGAGGGAATCGGGGAATTTGCAGCAGGTACGATGGAACCATGTAGTACGGCAGCTTCTGCGACAGGTAGTCCTTGATCTCCGGCATGACAAGCTTTTTATCCGATACCAGGTACGCACAGATATGCTGCGTCCCCTTTTTATCTGTTTTGACAGCTACCACGGCTTCCTTTACAGCATCATACTCCAGAAGCTGATTTTCGATCTCACCCAATTCAACTCTAACGCCCCGTATTTTAACTTGATGGTCTATTCGGCCCAGAAACTCAATATTCCCGTCCGGCAGCCACCTTGCAAGGTCCCCGGTCCGGTACATTCTCCCTTCCGATTCGAAAGGATCCGGCACAAATTTTTCTGCTGTAAGGTCAGGACGGTTGAGGTACCCTCTTGCGACTCCGGCTCCCGCAATGCATAATTCGCCGGACATTCCTACCGGCAGCAGTTTGTTGGTTTCAGACAGGATATAGATTTTTACGTTATCGATGGGTTTTCCTATGGGGATGATTTCCGACACTTTATCCGTGGGACAATCAAAATATGTAACGTTAACGGTAGCTTCCGTAGGACCGTACATGTTATACAGCCTTGCCCCGGTTCGCCTGTTCAGCAGCCTGTTAAACCGATCCACCTGCTGCGGCTTTAGTGCCTCTCCGTTGGAAAACACCTGCCGCAAACTGGACAATTTGTCCTCACAGCCCTGTTCCTCCACATATTCAAGGAACACATGAAGCAGGGACGGGACGAAGTTCATGATGGTTACACCGTTTTTCTCTGCCGCTTGAATGATTTCCCCCGGGTCCTTTTCGCCTCCGGGCGGAAGCAAACAGATGCTTGCTCCGGTATAGGCCCACCAATACAGTTCCCACACCGATACATCAAAGGTATAAGGGGTTTTAAAAAGAATTACATCGCTTTCATCGATCGGATATTTGTTCTGAATCCAGTGCAGCCTGTTTACTACGGAGGAATGCTCGATCATGGTTCCTTTTGGCCTTCCTGTGGAGCCGGAAGTATACAGTACATAAGCCAGGTCGCGGGGGGAATTGATGATTTCCAGGTGCGAAGCATCTTCACTATAAAAGCTCCGGTCTTCCATGTCGATGATTTCTCCGTTAAAGCCGTATTTCTCGTCTGTGTTTCCTTTTGTAAGAAGTAAGGCAGCTCCACTGTCTTCCAGCATGTATTGTATTCTATCAGCAGGATAGCCCGGGTCTATGGGTAGGTAGGCTCCGCCGGCTTTGATTATGGACAGGATTCCTATGATCATTTCCATGGAACGGTCCGTCATGATGACAACAATGCTGTTGTTTCTCACGCCTCTTTCCCTCAGGCTTCTTGCGAGCCGGTTTGTTTTTTCGTCTAATTGCCTATACGTTAACCGGCTGTCTCTAAATAGCACGGCTATATTGTCCGGTGTTTTCGCTGCCTGCTCTTCAAATAATTCCTGGATGGTTTTGTCCCTGGGATATTCAGTGGCAGTATCGTTGAATTCCTTTAACAGCCGATCCTTCTCCCGATCGGATAACAAATCGATCTCGGACAGCAATTTCTCCGGATTGCTGATGATATTCTTCATTATGGTGGTAAAGGTAGTCTGGATTTGTTCGATCTCCGCTTCGGAAAACAGTTCCTCCCGATAGTCAAACTCCATCAATATCCTGTCTTGGCTGTAATTGAGAACGCGTATTGTCATATGAAAGGCTTCATAGCCGTTATAATGCCACTCGTAACTTTCTTCCTTGCTGGAGTTTTCCATAAGATTTTCATAGGATAAGACAATGTTGAACAGGTTTCCCACACCTGCCTGATTTTCTCTTAGTTCCTGCAAAAGGAGATCGTAAGGATATTTTTGGTGTACCATAGCCAACTTTAATTCATTGCCCAGGGCCTTAATAAAGGTGCCGGCATCCTTGCTTGAGTCTATAAATGCCCGGACAGGAACCGTATTAGTATACATCCCCACAGTATCCTGGTCCCTTTGGTTGAGCCGACTATGAAAAAAAGTGCCAACGGCGATATCCTCTTCCAGCGTTATTTTGGATAAATGAATACAAAGGGCCGATAGAAACAGCAAATAAGCGGAAATCTGCGATTCTTCACAGAACCTGTGGAGCTTCTGTGCCAATTCAGCTTCTACCGTGAATACTTTCCTGTGGGACTTTATACTGCTGCAATCGTTCAGTGTGAAGCTGGCGGCTTTGGGAAGCGTTTTAAACTTCTCACTCCAGAATTTCTTATTAGCAATAAATCTGCCGGACTTCTTATATTCCTCTTCACTTCGTATATAATCAGTATAGGAGGGTTTCATTTCCTCCGGAAGAGGGGTCCCATTCTTCAAAGCCGTGTAGGCTTCCCTTATCTGCATCCTGATTCGTCCCATGGCCCATCCATCGGCAAGGATATGATGGATTTTGTAATAGTATCCGCTGGTTCCGTCCGGAAAGCGCAGCATGGCGAAATAGTACAGGTCGGAATCGTTTAATTCAAAGGGCTTTGACGTTTGAACCCTTGTCCAGTGTTCAAGCTGCTCTTTTCCACCTGGGGTGCTGAAATCCACAAAATCAATTTTAACCTCCCTACAGCCGCAAACATACTGGTTGACTTCATCCTCCACATCAACCAGCCTCAGGCGCAAAACTTCATTGTTACGCAGTACGGTGTGTATAGCTTTCTCCAGGAGCCGGTAATCGGCTTTTTCATCAAGCCGTACCGTACAATCATTGTTTGCTATGCTCGTGTTGGGGTATAATTTTTCCATGTACAGTATTCTTTTTTGCGGATGTGTCAGTGGATGCAAATTCTCTGCTTTATGCATAAGCCTCACCTTCCAATTTTGTATTTTTAGATACGCTGAAATCCGTCGGTCAGCTGCTGGCACTTGTATACCTTTTCACGGCTTTGCACCAGATAAATCTTATCAGGCCGAGAAAAAGAAAGGGTGCAGTAATCCCCCACAGTATATGTACCGTGTCAAGACGGCCTGTTATAAAAAGGGTGGGGTAGTTTGCCATGGGAAACAGTGGAAGTATAAACGTTCCAAACCTTTGGATCCCCTTGTTATAGATTCCCATAGGCATTTTGTTCAAGTCGTATACGGCATAAGAGATGCTGTATATGCCTCCTGTTTTAACCGTCCAGAAGGAACAGAGCGCTGGCAGGATCTGAAGGATATAGACCAGAATAACCCCTTCCAGCAGGAAGAGGATAAACCCGAGTACATTCCTGCCATTTACCGGGATGCCCAGTTTACACCAGCCAACGGTCATCATTGTGATTCCGATTACAATATCAGGAATGGGATATCCGAAGTTGATATATCGAAGCGTGGTTATAAACTGAAGGGAAATGGGCTTTGTTATATAGAGGTCCAGGGTGCCGTTCCTTATATACTCGGACATGTTGTTGAAATTCGTAAAGAACAGGCTCATATAGACTCCGGTTAAAAACAGGTAGGTTCCGATAAACAACAGCATGGCGGTAGGGGAGAGACCGTTAATTAGCACACCGGTCCTGTATACAACAATTAAATACAGCAAATGCGAAAAAACCCATCCCAGTTCCACCAGCATGGAAAAAACAAAATTCAATCGATATTCCAGTTGAGCAGCCAGACAATTTTTTAAAAAAATAGAATAGATATGGACGTATTTTTTTAATTCTTTCCCTAGAGTACCCAGTTTGCATTCACCCTCCTACCGCTACATATTTTTTCAGGCCCTTTTTCCATAAAAACAGGGTAAGTGCCGCCAGCAAGCCGATCCACAGGAGCTGCACCCCCATACCCCTTGCGATATCTCCTAAGAGTAGCTTTCCGCTTAAAATATTCGTGAGAAAATAAGTGGTGTAGGAGAAGGGGAGAAGCTTCAATATCTCCAGCGCCCCGCCTCCAAAGGTGTCAAGAGGTAGGATCGCCCCGCTTGCAATGGCAATGAGTATATCGATGACACCATATACATGGCCTACTTCAATTACCCAGAAGGCAATAAGGCTTATACAAAAAAACATCAGAAAATTCAACAGCATAACGGGGATTATATCCAGAAGAAATAAAGCTATGTTTGATACTTCAAGCTGCAGACCCAATAGGGGAGACAGAACAACCAGAATCACCGCCATTATGCATAGAATAATGGAAGACTCCGATACTTTTTCCCCGATAAAGTAGGCGATTCTATAGCTGGAATACCGGATGGGCTGAACCAGGAACTTGCTTAGCGTGCCGTTTTTTATATCACCCGACACTTCATAATGCATGGCTGAACCCGTAAGCCGGGCAATAAACCCTGCCGTCAATGAATACACCATCATTTGCAGGAAGGTATATCCGAAAACAGTCTCCTCCGGGCCTTTGTTTGCATATACCGCACTCCACACAAAGTACTGGATCAGTATGGGGAACAGAACACTGATGAGGTTTGTGAGATAATTTACCCTGTATTCCATTGAATTTTGCAGCCCGATTAAACACACTCTTTTATATTTTTGTATTGAATTCATAGGGTCCCCCTATCCTAAGGATTTAAACTACCAGGTCCTGTTTCTTATAGAGCCGTTCGATGCCTTCTTCCAGAGGAATATCCTCGATATTGAGGTCAACGACCGGTAATGTGTCCAGCAGAGCCTTTGAAACCGAATTAACATGCCTTTTCTCAACTTCCAGGGTAACGGTAAAGCCGTCGTATTCCCGGATATGTCCCATGCTGTCAAAATAGTCCCTGCTTACTTTCTCGGAAGACTGCACCTTCAAAATTTTCTTCTCTACAAAAAATTCATTGATTCCGTCAAGGCTCCCGTCATAGACAATTCCACCTTTATTGATTACAACAGCCCTTTTGCACAGGTCTTCAATATCTTTCACGTAGTGGCTGGTAAGCATAACCGTAGTTTTTGTCTCACGGTTGTACTTTTTCAAAAAATCCCTTATGTTTTTCTGTGAAATGATATCAAGCCCTATGGTGGGTTCATCCAGCAGGATCACCTTGGGTTTGTGCAGCAGTGCTGCAATAATCTCCATCTTCATTCGTTCTCCCAGGGACAGTCTTCTGACCTGGATATTCAGAAGGTGTTTTACATCCAACAGCTCTGTTAAAAGGGAGACTGTCTCCTCATACTCCTTATGGCCGATCTCATAAATGCATTTGTTGAGATACAGGGATTCATTGGCAGGCAAGTCCCACCAGAGCTGGTTGCGCTGTCCCATTATAATGGAAAACTGCTTTTTAAATTCCTTTTTTCGTTCCCAGGGGACAAATCCCATTACCCGGGCATTTCCATCCGAAGGAAACAGGATACCAGAGAGCATTTTCAGGGTCGTGGTTTTTCCGGCTCCATTGGGGCCTAGAAATCCAACAATTTCTCCTTCTTCTATTTCAAAGGAAATATCCCTTACGGCTTCCTTTAACAACATCTGCCGGTGGAACAGATTCTTAAGGGAATTTCGGATTCCCACTTCCTTTACGTAGTAGTCAAAGGATTTTGAGAGGTTTTTTACTTCGATGATCGCCATCATTCATTCCTGCTTTCCTTTTTGTAGAATAAATTATTGCGTAGGAGTTCCGGTGTGGGTGTAGTACCGGGAGCAGGCAGTACACATGGGCAGGAGGCCGGCTTTCAACAGCTTTCTGAAGTCCCGGCTCAACGCATTGTTCCATATTTCCCGCATACTCCGGTTATTGATGTTTCCAAAGGTAAGATCGTGGAAGGTATGACACATGGCCACGTCTCCGCTTGCAGTTATTTCTGCATGGAGCCATGGGAAAATGCACTTTTTCTTTTTATCGGACATCTTTTCCCAGCTGCCGGAAAAGTAATGCCTGTAGTTGTCACCGTCAATGGTGTTGGGATTGTTATAAAAAGTGATATTGTTTTGGGTACAGTAGTTTTTAATGTTTCGAATTTGGCTTGCAAGATGCTGTGCATCAATATCTTCAAAGTCTTTCAGTTCCTGGACCAGCCCCTTTGCGATATCGGTAGGTATATTGAAGTTTTTCTCCATAACTTCCTTATATTTCACGTATTGCTCACAGGTGGCATAGGTCTGGAACTCAATGCTGATATGCTCGATGCTGCGCTTATTGACCAACTCGAAGAAGAAGGTTTCGATATACCGGTAGTTTTGAGGAGTTACAATGGTGGTAACACCTACCTTCGGAAATTCTTTGCCTTTCGAAAGCCGTACCTTAAAAATCTCGTCCATTCCCTCCAATGCCTTTCTATAAGTGCCTTTGCCCCTTTGAGCGTCATTGACCGCTTCCGGTCCGTCCAGTGAAACCCATACTCTTGTTAATTCCGTATCCACCAGCACTTCTGCACTTTTTTGAAGCAAAACTCCGTTTGTAGCCATATCTACAGAACTGCCGTGGCGTTTTATCAACGAGATCACTTCACCAATCCGGGGGTACAGCAAGGGTTCTCCACCAAACAGCTCATAATAAGGTGTTACGGCTTTGCAGTCTTCTACCAGCCTTTGGATGGTTTCAAGTTCCAGCATATGCAGGTCCTTTTTCTGGTGGTAGGAGCCCATATCTCCCCATTCATAGCACATATGGCACCGTAAATTGCATTTTTCCAGTAATTGCAGTACAATCCATTTGGGCAGGTTCATTGATTTTACTTCATGCGTATTTTGCTCCATTGGCTACCTCCCCCTTTCTACCGACCGTGTAAATACAGTAACACACACTTTGAACACACAGGGGTCAGGCCTTTGTTCAGGGTTTTCCTGAATTCCGTAAACCTGCTGCCATGCCATATGTCATACATGGATTCATGGTTCAGATCACCCAGAGCCAGCTCCGGAAACAGTTTGCAAGGGCTGACCTTGCCGCTGGCCAATACGTCCAATCGATAGGTTATGGACAGGCATTTGGATCGGTTCTGGACCGGAGCACTGCCTCCGGAAATAAAACTCTCGATTTCATGGGTGCCCATGGGAGGCTGATAACGCACTCGTATTTTCCATGTACGGCTGCTTATTTCTGCCATTTGGCTCGTAAGCGTTTCCAACAAGCCCCTGTCCAGACTGTAAGTATAGGAATGCCAGCTTCCTGTTCCGGGAGGAATAGGATACAAATCTCCCAGGTTTTCCTGACAATAACCATCCATCCTTTTTGCAGTATCGGATGAAATATACCAGGGGAAGCAAATAAACAAAGTGTCGATTTCCTTTTGTTCCAAATATTCCACGAAGGCATAAAGCTTGTCCACCATAGGCGCATTAACCACACACTCGACGGAGATCTTTCCTTTATAAATCCCTTTCCTTTGCAGGTCCAGCAGTAAATCAATGTTTTGTATAACCTTATGGAAGGTACCCTTACCCCGTATGGCATCATTCTCTTCTTCAAAGCCTTCCAAACTGGCCAGCACCGTAAGGTCCTCGGAGATCGCAAGCAATGAAGCCAGTTTTTCTTCCAGTAATATTCCGTTGGTGCATAAGACCGTCTTGCGCGGGTCTTGTGCCAGCATTTCCGCCAGCGTATCCCAATGGCGATAAAAAGTAGGCTCTCCGCCCCAAAGGTAGAGGCTTGATTTTATCTCCCGGGTTTCCTTAAATACTTTTTGTAGAATCTCAATTCCTAATTCCTCATTTTGATAGGAAGCATCCGACCCCTTGATATAGCCACTGTCGTTCCATTGGAAGCAGTGCCTGCACCGCAGGTTGCAGCGGTTGGTGAGCTGTAAACCGATTTCACTCGGAAGGTTTGTCGCAAAGTCCGGAGCTTTTGCCACCCCCCTGCTGGATACCAGGAGATTTTCTGCAGTTCTCTTTATTCTTTCAAGGGCTTTTTTATCATACCCGGCACTGGACTTTGGCTGTATAGTAGTCTCCATACTCCTGCGGGCCCTCCTTTGCATGTAGAATCCTACTATGGATATCATAAAGAATATCCATAGAAAAATCAAGTTGTTCCCAAACTTTGTATTTTATTCCAAAACCCATGGACTCCCATAATTCCAAGTTTGCCTGCTCATGTTGGCCGAAAGGCTCCAGCATGATCAGTGGGGTAGCGGAAGCAAAGGAATCCATTAAAGTTGCTCCGCCGGGTTTGCTGACGATTCCCTTGCTCTCTGAGATGATATCAAATAACTCGTGATATTCCTTTCTATTCCCGAATTTTATTTTTTCATCTCTTTTGACTTCTCCAAAGGGTGGAAACACATGGTCCCCGTTTTCATCCTTCTGCCAGGGCGACCAGGAAGGGTCTACCATAAAATACCGGTTGCCCTCTTTCATCGCTAGGACCTCAAGCACATCATATACGACAATATCCATGAAAAAGCCCTTATTCTCCAGAGGGGTTATTTTTTGCTTATACGTACCCAATCCCCAGCCCCCACCGTGGATCACGAGCCTGTTCTGTCGTTCGGCAAAAGGCTTGGGAGGGTTTTGGGAAACCCTGATTGCATAATCCAGTTTTTTCTCTTTATTGCTGTAAAAGTGGATCGGAGTATAGAGGCTGCCGTCCCGGTTTGTGTGCTGCCATGAAACGGATGTATCAGCGTCCATAAAACAGGTGTCCACCGAAATTTTGCCTACTTCCGTTATGGAACGGTATTTCTCCATAATGGGCATCCAGTACCCCGAAAACAGTATGAAGTGATGCCTGTTTTCCTTTTTCCATTGGTCCAGCAGGGCATCGACCCTGCATTCATCAAAAGGCATCCTTGGCGTACTGACCAGCTTCTGGCTGATGAGGGCAGCCGCAAAGCTTTTCCGGAAGACGGATTTATGTACATTGATTTTTTCCTTCTTTTCTTCCACAAAGAAGTTTTCAACAACTTCAATGTCAATGGTTAAGCCCTTCTCCCGTAAACGGTTGCCTACAACCAACGCCGGTATGTAGGTCCCGAGAGATGAGCCTGAGCATAGGATCGTAACCGTACCGCAGACCAAGAGATATTCCCCCTTTTCATAGTGGCATCAGCCGTAAATAGTTATTTGCATTTCACCAAGCGCAGCTTTTAATTTAGTAAGAATTTCTTCGCGTACCTCGTCGGTGCTCCCGCATACAAATACATATAGGCGTCCTTTGTACGGAGCTTGTCCGTCGGGGAGGCCTCCTGTTATTCGATTCATTGTAAGGGTATTTGCCGATAGGGGTATAACCCCTTTTTCCTTACAAGGATCAAATAGCAAACCGCGCTCTTTCATCCCTTCCAGGATGTTTTCAAAACTTATTCCAGCAGGACAGCCCAAGGAGAGAAAACTAAGCATTCCGTCCGTATTGCAGCTTACTGCGAACTTTGTCAGACTGTTGCAGATGAATCCCATGGAATACCGGGCATTGATTTCTATAACCGGCACGATACTGTCATCCTGCAACAGTATGGAATCAATACAGACCGGTCCCCGGTAGCCCTCTCTATACAACCTGTCGGCTGTGCTTTCGATAACATCAAAATATTGTTTTTCCGTAATAAGGTCGATGAAACTCTTATCGGATACCTTTGAACCCTTGTAGGCAAAGCCCGAGTTCAGGAGGTTCTGTACGGAAACGTATTCTATTTCTCCATTCTCCCGGATAAAAAGCTGACAGGAAAAATCCAGCTTTTTATTTTCATAGAAGGGTTCCAGAAGAAACCGCACCAGTTTTCCTTCCTTCTCCTGTTTTTCCAGGTAAGTGGCTACCTTTTCCAGCATCCTACCGGATTTGACCAGGAGATTGCCTTTTCCCGAAACTCCGAAATCGTCCTTAATAAGAAAACTGCCCTCCAGCAGAAGCCTGCTGCCGCTTTCCCTTAATTCTCCGGCACTATAGGCCACTTCTCCACAGGCTTCTCTTCCCAGTTCCTTAAGAAGCTGGTGGGAGTAAACTTTGGAATTTACCTTTTTCACTATGGCAATAGCAGGAAACTTGTGCGGAAGTTTGTACAAGCTGCAAAATTCCTGCAAGTAAGGGAGAACCGAATAGGGGACAACATCACTGCATTTTGAGAGGAGAGCAGTAAAATAATCCTTCTTACCGGTTTCACAAAGAAGCTGGCAGGTGCTTTTTGCTGCTGGTTCCCCATAGGGGAGGGAATCTTCCATGATGCTTGCCACAGTGGACTGAAATGAAAATCCGATATCGGATAGATACTCCTTAAGAGCCTCGTCAAACGCATGCCGGGTAAGTAAAACATCCTCCTTGTTACATAGGGGAAAAAGCAGTTCGTCCATAGCTCCAACGATGCGATTGGCCTCTGCATCCGTAATGGATGGCAAATCAGCCAATTCTTTTTCCCTCCAGAAATATTCCGAATTAAAAGTGCCTAACCATACATTTCTACTTCGCATATGACAATCTCCCGGTAAGCTTATTTATCCCTAAAGTTCAATGAGCTTTCTGTATGCACTGCTGATATTTCTTTTAAGAGGAGGACATCCCGGCACAAATTCATCAAATCTGTCCTTACAGTTTGCCAGACAGTTTCCTACTCCCAGTAATTTGCACCCGGCGGGGCTTGTCCCATCTTTATAGGAACCTGCTGCCAGGCATACGTCCTTGAGTTTGTCCGTTTGCATATGCAGTACATCTTCTTTCAAAAACATATTGATAACATTTCTACAAGCACTGCAGGCTTCCGCGTCCTCTATAACCATTCTCTTGTCTCCAATTTCCTTCTTCTGAAAATAATTGGATTTGAAGTTCTTTTTTATATCTTGGAGGTTTTCTCCAACGATATGGATCCTGTCTGGATTCATTTCTCCAAACCCGGCTTTATAAGCCATTTGGATGTAGCTCATGCTGCCAGGGTCAAAGCCCATGGCCTTAATGGCTATAACTTCGGCGGCCAGAGCGTCAAAAGAACCGATAATAACGCCCATGTTTGCGGCATCGCCATCCAGCGGCCCGTCGCCTTCCATGCCGATGACTCCGTCAATAATCGTAATATCGGCCAATGCGACTCTGTTTATGTCGATGATGGCTTCTTCAACCCCCAGCTTGTGTATCCGCCTTTTCACCTTGTCCGGCACGAGCCCCTTCATATTCTTTAACCCCAGGGTTACCGGAAGGCAATCATGGGTCTTCATTACAGGCAGGTTTATGATGACATCACACTCCATAACCTCTTTGGGGAAGGGTAAACGCCGGTACCTTGTTGCATTGGGTACTGCAACGGTTACCATCTCGGATGCTTTAAAATCTTTTACTTCCACTCGCTTCGAAATCATAGAGGCAAGGCCGTTTTTCTCAATCACTGCATTAGTATCCTTCCCGATGATGGCGGAATCTCCCACGATCACTTTTCTGGTACCGGCTTTTACCGCCATGTCTGCACATTTTCTGATAACTTCAGGATGCGTCACGGCCCCGGACAAATAACTTTTGTCCGTGGCCAGGTTGGGTTTTACCAGCACGGTGTCCGAAAGAGATATGACAGAATCCAAACCACCAAGGAGTGAAACCAGTGATTCCATGGCTTTTCCAACATCTCCGTCCATTACTTTTACAATCCCGACGGTTGATTTTTTATCCATAATACATCCGCTTCCTTTTTTGCTAGCTGTTAGCTGCATACCTTATCCATTGATAGGAAATCACAAAAGGTCCGTAAGGTTTTCAAATGGGAAAAATCCAGACTGTTTATATCTACTTCTATGTCCAGCTTTTCTTCTGTTTCCATAATCAAATTGATGATTTGTATGGAGTCCAGACCCAGGTCCTCGATAAGTCTGGTGTTGTCGTCCACTTTTTCTACCAGTGACATGTCTCCTTTAATTTCAGCGATAACAGCCACCACTTTCTCATTGAGCGTACTCATAAACCAACACCTCCGTCATAGTAAATTTTCAATATTATCCTTGCGGATATTTCCAGTATATCCCTTTGAAATTTGTCATTGAATTCACTTTTTAAAGATTTTTTTGCACATTTTTACTATTTTTACAGTTTATATATGAAATTCCGCGAGTTTTGGCAGTAGGTGCGGAATGCATATAATAGGATGTGAAGATTGAAGGATTTTCAGGGCCTGGGATTGTGGGGTAAGGCCAGTCGCTGACTCCTGCAGTACCAGGAACAGGCTCCTCATTCAATTGAAAGGCAAATTTTTCAAGAATAAATGGTTATTGACAACGTAAACACATAGGGATATAATGAATACAATTTTTAAAACTGGCTGTGACGAGAAGAGTAGAATGCTTTGACTTTTTAGAGAGAAAGCGCCAAAGGCTGAAAGTGCTTTTAAAGGAGAACATTTGAAGACCACCTCCGAGCCGGATCGGTGATTCCGTTATAATCAAAATGAGTTTAAATTAGGGTGGAACCGCGGGAGTAAGCTCTCGTCCCTTACGTAATGTAAGAGGCGGGAGTTTTTTTAATGCTAAGGAAACCAGGGCCATTTTACTCATTTTATTCGGAAAGCACAGGCGCAAACAAAACGGCTGTGCCGTATTTGTTCTTTATCTGCATTGAACCTAAGCAAATATAGGAGGGAATCATAGTTATGATCACAATTACATTGAAAGATGGAAGTTCCAAGGAGTATAACGAAGGAATTTCCATAAAGGAAGTCGCTGAAAACATAAGCGCAGGGCTAGCAAGGGTTGCCCTGGCAGGTGAGGTTGACGGTATCGTTAAGGATTTGAGCTTCAAATTGGAGAAGGATTGCAAATTGAATCTTTTGACTTTTGATAGTGAAGGGGGGAAACTTACGTACAGACACACAACCTCCCATATCATGGCACAGGCTGTAAAAAGGCTTTATCCGGAGGTTAAGCTGGGCATAGGACCTTCCATCGAGAATGGTTTTTACTATGATTTTGACAGTGATAAGACTTTCTCATCGGAGGATATTCAAAAGATCGAAAGGGAAATGGAGAAAATAGTAAAAGAGGACCTGCCCATAGAGAGATACACACTTCAGAGAGAGGAAGCCATTCAGTTTATGGAGGAAAGAAACGAACCTTACAAGGTGGAACTGATTCGTGACTTACCGGAAGGAGCCGAAATTTCTTTCTATAAGCAGGGTGAATTTGTTGACCTCTGTGCCGGTCCCCATTTGCCTTCTACCGGAAAAATAAAGGCCTTCAAGCTTACGCAGACTGCGGGTGCATATTGGCGTGGAAGTGAAAAGAATAAAATGCTGCAGAGAATATACGGAACTTCCTTTCCCAAAAAGAGTGAGCTGGACGAATACCTTGCAAGGGTTGAGGAGGCGAAGAAAAGGGACCATAACAAGCTCGGGCGTGAATTGGAACTGTTTACAACCGTTGATTATATCGGCCAGGGCTTACCGATACTCATGCCCAAAGGTGCAAAGGTGATCCAAATTTTACAGCGCTTTGTAGAGGATGAAGAAGAACGCCGCGGGTATATGCTGACCAAGACGCCCTTCATGGCAAAAAGCGACTTGTATAAGATATCCGGACACTGGGACCATTACCGTGAAGGCATGTTTGTTATGGGAGATGAAAAAGATGACAATGGAGAGGTCTTTGCACTACGTCCCATGACTTGTCCTTTTCAATTTCAGGTATACCTTGCAAGGCTTAGAAGTTATAGAGAATTACCGATGCGGTTTAATGAAACATCGACATTATTTAGGAATGAATCTTCAGGTGAAATGCATGGATTGATACGGGTACGGCAGTTTACAATTTCCGAAGGGCACATAGCATGTACTCCGGACCAGCTGGAGCAGGAATTTGCCGGTTGTGTTGATCTTGCAAATTACATGCTGAAAGCTGTGGGCTTGGATGATGACGTTTCCTACCGTTTTTCCAAATGGGATCCCAATAATAAGGAGAAATATATTGGGACAGAAGAGCAGTGGGAAGAAGTACAGAATCGAATGAGGCAGATACTGGACCACCTGGGCATAAACTACAAGGAGGAAGAAGGAGAAGCTGCCTTTTACGGTCCAAAACTGGATATACAAATAAGAAATGTACACGGTAAGGAAGACACATTAATAACCGTACAGATCGATTTCCAGCTGGCAGAAAAATTCGGTATGCAGTATATCGATAGTGATGGGCAGAAAAAGTATCCCTATGTAATTCATAGAACTTCCATCGGCTGCTACGAAAGAACGCTTGCGCTGCTGATTGAAAAGTATGCGGGTGCATTCCCGACCTGGCTGGCACCGGTACAGGTAAAGATATTGCCATTGGTCGACAAGCACCATGAGTATGCGCTTGAACTCCAAAAACTGCTGCAGGATAAGAATATAAGAGTCGAAGTTGATCGGAGAAATGAAAAGATTGGTTATAAGATCAGGGAAGCCCAAATGGAAAAGATACCTTACATGATTGTCATTGGCGACAAGGAAATGGAAAACAGGGCAGTTGCAGTTCGATCGAGAAAAGAAGGAGATCTTGGGACAATGCCCATTGACGAACTAATGGGTAAATTGCTCCATGAAATCGAAACAAAAGCAAAGTAGAATTAAAGAAAAACCCCTCAGATGGGATGGCTGAAATAACCCCTTAAAGTAAGCATAGACAAGTCAAAAGTCTGTGCCTGCTTTAAGGGGTTTTATCCAAACAATGTTGAAAACTTCTGTTTTTCCACTTTGAGTTTTGAACTAAAAATATTTTAATTTTTCCATTCAATCGATCTCCGTTAAAGTATTCCATATGGTTATCGCATTAGTCAGGATATTCAAAGCACTGACCATAGTTATTTATCCTCTATTAATTTTATACTTCTCAATACTCCCATTAAGGATTTTCTATATTTAGCATAATTTTCATTAGACATGTAAATATGTGCAACATAAAATCCATATTTACTTGGTGTCTTCTCGAAAAGTAAATAGATATTTACTCTTCCATCTTTCTTACTTGTATAAAGGTCACCTGTTAATCCGCTTTTGGTTGGAAAGCTACTTTTTTCAAACCCATCACGACTATCACTTACATACCCAACAATCGATCCGATCTGGCCGAAAACTTTCATCCTTTCATTTTCGGTATTAAAGTAAAAGGCAATTCCTTCAGTTGGAGAAATATCTGCTCCAGTAGTTGATGTTTTGATATCCGGCTTGTCAATTTCAACTTGCCAATCAGAAGGATATTGCAGAGTAAACTTAAATCTATTATTTACATAAGTTTTAAGATCGCCGCTTAAATCTTCGTATTGAGGACTATTCTCTTTAGTATTAACATCAGCTGTAGCAGTTGGTGAAGCAGTTGTATTACTGTCTGGTGCTAATTTAGTACTGCTACTACATCCGTATACCGAGCCTATAACAGTGATTATACTTAATCCTATGATTATTTTTTTCAAGTAGTTCATGGTAGTGTTCCTCCTCCAGAAAATATATTACCATTGCTTGTAGTCAGCATTAAGATGATACTTATACTACTATCAACAATCTTAGTATATAAAAACCCACGTATTGGCATTTGCAAAGTTGTAAATAACCTCTGTCGTCCAACAGACAGAGGTTATTTACCTTATTTATGTATTAGTATTTCTACTGTCTTGAATAAGGTTGGTATCCTTTACTTGTTTGGTCTAAGATGTATCCATGACCATATTTTTATATTACATAAGTATATTAACGCTACTAAAGACAATTTTCAACGAATTTCCATATACTGTAATGGCTTTGTAATATTTTCTATTGGGTCCAATTCCCTTTACTTGAATTTTTTCCACTGATTTAGAAAATCAAAGAGATCTAACATCGCTTTTTGCTCATCCGTGCTTAAAGCATTTAGGCGGTTTATAAGTATGGGCAAAACATTACTGTCCTTGTTTTCGGATGGGGGCTGTATGTATCTGAATAATTCCTCAAACGTAATTTCCAAAGCACTTACAACTTTAGCCAAACTGTCTACAGTGGCGTTTTTCTCTCCACGTTCAAGTTCACCAATGTATGTGCGATTAATATTGGCACGATGGGCTAATTCTTCTTGGCTCCATTTTCGTTCCTTGCGTAGTTGTCGAATTCTTTCGCCGATTATTTTTCCTATCTCGTTCATTGTTTCACCTCTATATGTCAAAATATTCTGGATTGAGAAATAAAACAACCGTCTATTTAAAACATAAATTTAAAATGTCAATTTAAGACGTTGACATACGCGCTTAAATTTTCTATACTTGTATGTAGTGGGATAAATAAACAAATTATCCAATGATTAAAAGGGGGTATTGTATGAGCTTTCCCGATGGTTACTTATTTATACAAGAATTAAGAGAAAACCCGAGCAAGGTATTTTGGATCATAGGTGGGGTTATAGTAATATGTGTTATGGCGAAATGGCTTGACAGTATAGAGGACAAAAGACGGAAAAGGAGGTCAAAAGACCATGATTCCGAAAACTTTAGATAGGCATTTATTAAAGAGGTATAAATAGATGATAAATAATAGAATACAGGAATTGAAAGATATACTGAGGAAGGCTTAAGAAAACTGAAGCAATACGAAGAGAAGTAAGATTTTGCCTTACTTGCAGTTTACAGCTTTAAAGTCTTATGCTTAAGTTTGCATGTAACAGGACATAGCTGTTTTGGGAACTTTTTATTTTAAAGGACCCCTGAATATGCTATAATAGTAGTATGAGTATTTTTTCTCTGCATTACTGATGGAGGATTGAAATTATGGGGACAAAACAAAAGGATATAGATAAAATAATTGCAAATGTTTCTGCGTCGTTAGCTGTTGAGGGGTTGAAGCCAAGCAAATCCGGAGTTGAAATTACTCGTCAGTACCTCGATGGCAAGATTAGCAGTAAAGAAGCTATACAAAGAATTAAGGATAAGCATCTGAACGATACTGCTAGATAGTATGACGGAGCATATTTTTTCGAAATATAACCGGGTTGAAATAATTCGTTCAAAATATTATTATGCCGACTGTGATGTTTTGAAGAATAAATTGGGTGTTAAGGATGAGGCTAAATTAACAGCATTGGAAGAAGATTTAACCAATCAAAGGTTGGCAGAGCTTGTTCAAAATCCTTTAAAAGGTAGATTTGGAATTGCTCATTTAAAAAAGACCCATAAGTATATTTTTCAGGACATATACCCTTTTGCTGGTAAGTTGAGAGAAGAGGATATTTGGAAAGGAGATACTTTCTTTTTAAAATGCCAGTTTATACAATCCCGTCTGGAGGAAGTTCTAGATAAACTTAAAGTTCATAACTACTTAATAAAACTTGATGTTGCAGAGTTTTCTAAACATGCTGCATATTATATGGCAGAACTTAATATGATCCATCCCTTCCGGGAAGGCAATGGGAGGGCCATAAGAGAGTTTATCCGATGCTTGGCATTAAGAGCCGGGTATATTATTAACTGGGCATTGACCAACAGTAAGGAATTGTTAAATGCTTCGATTCTATCCGTTGATAAAATATACGAACCCCTGGCTAACTGTACATATGGAGCTATAGAAAACAAATAAGTGCTTTGTAGGAAATGTTGCCTAGGATCGCATTGGACTCCGAGAAGAACAAATTTTTTACCCCTGCGACTATCTGCTACATCCTTTTTGCAGCTTCATATGCCAAGTCGGAGCGTTCACATTCCTCATCGGTAAGTGTAATCTGGAAGCAGAGAGGGCTTCCCTTCATCTTTTCTGCTGCATAGCTCAAGCCGTTCGTCCTTATATCCAGAAAAGGATGGTCGATCTGTTCCGGGTCTCCCAGTAAAATGATCTTTGTACCCTTTCCTGCACGGGTTATAATCCCTTTTACCTGTTTCGGAGTCAGGTTCTGCGCTTCATCAATGATCACCCACTGCTTTACAATGGACCGGCCTCTTATAAAGGCGATGGCCTCGGTGTTAATGATCTTTCTGTCAAAAAGCTCGTCAATTTTATCTTTTAACTCTTTTTCACTATTATACCGTTCGCTTTCATCGTTATCAATCAAAACCTCCAAATTGTCTATGACAGGCCGTAGAAAAGGAGCGATCTTTTCCTGCTCGGTCCCGGGCAGGAAACCGATATCCTCATCAAATTTTACATTTGGACGACATACTAATATCTTCCTGTACAGTGCGTGCTCCATTATCATTTTGTGGAGACCTACAGCAAGTGAATAGAAGGTCTTTGCAGTTCCGGCAGAACCCTTAACGATAACCAGGGGGGCCTTTTCGGCATCCATCATCAAAGCTTCCTGAATGAATTTCTGACCGGCATTCCTTGGTGTGACACTAAAAGGACGTTCATGGATGAAATGGAGGGGTACGATTTCCTTGCCGTCAAAGCGGCCCAGGGCTGTATGTTTTTCGTTACTGCAAGAGTGCAGTATCAGGAATTGGTTCGTTATAAGTTCAACACTTTCATTTTTGCCGGAGGGATGGGGAAAATGAAGCAAATCTTCCGGCAGGAGTGTCGATTTGCTGTAAAACTCATCCAGTTTTTGCTCAGTTGTGTAGACATGCTGCCGGCCTTTATACTGCTCATCATAAACAGGTACCTGTTCGGCAAAAAAATCCTGTGCAGTTATTCCTAAGATATCAGCCTTAATTCTTTCAAAGACATCTTTTGTAATTAAAAATACTTGTTCCCCATTTTCAGCGAGTCCTTTGCAGACCTTTAATATCCTGTTGTCATTGGCGCTGCCGGTCCAACTGGCGGGAAGCTTCACTTCATGGAAATTCATTTCAATCCGGAGTGTACCTCCGTTATCCAGCGAGACTCCTTTATTGAGATTTCCTTTTTCCCTCAGTCCGTCAATCAGTCTCGCTACATGTCTTGCATTTGCACCGAGCTCGGTACTGTCCTTCTTGAACTTGTCAAGTTCCTCCAATACCACTTCCGGTATGACGATATTGTTATCATCAAAAGAGTAAAGTGCGTAAGGCGTATGAAGCAAAACGTTGGTATCCAGAACAAAGGTCTTCTTTGATTTCTTCGATTTCTTCAATAACATCGCTCCCGTTTATTCATATTTGATAAAAACAACTATATTCTTACTATAAGCATCGGATAATAAAATAAAATTAAGTGAAAGTAAATTTATAGTTAAATGGATGGAAAATATATTGAAAGAGGGAGGATTATAAAAAAAGCTGGGTTTTTCCCAGTAATTTCAGGCCAGCTTTCTGCTAAATCGGTAGTTGGAGGGTTTATCCGCTATTTTTATCATAAAGGGCTGCCGCTGGGTATAGAGAGTCATAAATTTGAAGCCGGCAAATTGAATCATTTCAATGGCTTCTTTGACTCCTTTGCCTACATCATCCGCCGTATGGGCATCGGAACCTACAGTGATGATTTCTCCTCCGAGCTCCCTGTAAAAGCTTATGATGTCAAGGTCCGGCAAGCATTCACCGGCAGACTGCCTCAACCCGGATGTATTCACTTCTATACCTTTGCCATTCCTGATGATTGTCCTAAGAACTTCCTCAAGCTTTTCCTTGTAATCCATAAAGCGTGCGTTGGTATCATATTTTGATGCATATCGCTTGACCAGGTCCAGGTGTCCTATACAGTCAAATTTATTCCATTGAGCTAATAACGCAAGCTCGTCAAGATACTTTAGACAATAGGAAGACACATTTTCCCGGCTGTAGGCGATTTCTCCAAAATCCCTGTTATCTTTCATTTTGTGTACCGAAGCAAGTACATAATCATAGGGGTAGGATTCAACCAGCTTTTCGGAGTATTCGGGATAGAGGTGAGGCTGGCCGAGCTCTACACCGCATTTGATTTTAATATCCTTGTTAAAGATAAAGCCTGCCTTTAATATATCTAAGAAGTAGTCGCCGGGTTTATAGTAAGAGTACTTTTCATTTCCTAAAGAAGGTTCAAAGTGATCCGTTACAGCAATCTCTTTCATGCCTGAAGCAATGGCGCTAATGCACATTTCATAGATGGAGTTTTTGCCATCGCTGGAGTTGAGTGAATGCATGTGGTAATCGTACAAATACATGTTGGTCTCCTTTACTTTATAATTTTCATCATCAGTATGACAGAGTATTGTTATTACCGTTTTAAGAAAACATTAAATCATTGCTAAAAGACTATACAGCATTTCCATATACAATAAGACTGGCAACTGCTGATTTGGCGTTTGCATAGCCAAAGCTTTTGGGGCTATGCGGGCGTCGAATCAGCTAAGTTCCATCTTAAATTGTATAGGCCGGGTATAGGAAGAACCTGAGGTATATTAATTGAGTTGGGAGAGGGAGCCGGAGCGTAAAATTATGCGTTCATCAGAAAAAATTATTCTACTTTTTCCTAAAGTAAATCAATTGATATAATCCATTGCCGGGATTATAATTATCTATATATTCCCATATAAAATAAAATTTGGCTGCCAACGCGACTTGCCTGTGACGAGGATAAAAAGGCATGTTGGAGTAAGAACGGGAGGGCTTTGGCCCCAATATGCCCCATTAACTCCCGTAGTAGGGAGAGGGAGCCATTGCTGTGCGACAGAACCACAGTAAGGATCTGCAAATATAGGAGGAAAGAGCTTGAGAAAAAGAGTAGCAGCTTTAGTAGTAGCAATGACCTGCCTGCTGACCGCCTGTTTTCAAAATCAGGGGAACCTGTCGAGGAACGAGCCGCGGGAAGAGGGGGAATTAAAAAGGAAAATTGTTTTAGGATTTGCTCAAGTCGGAGCGGAAAGCGATTGGAGAAAGGCAAATTCGGCATCCATCAAGGCGGCGGCCAATGAAGCAGGAATACAACTGATGTTTATCGATGCACAGCAGAAGCCGGAAAAGCAGATCAATGCCATAAGATCCTTCATTGCTCACAGAGTGGACGTAATCGCCTTTTCGCCTATTGTGGAGACCGGTTGGGAAATGGTACTTAAAGAGGCGAAGGATGCAGGTATACCTGTGATATTGACCGATAGAACCATTGATAAAAAAGATGAGTCCCTTTATGCAGCGCTGATTGGTTCTGATTTCAGGGAGGAAGGGAGACGAGCGGGCCGCTGGTTACTGGAGAAAACGAAAGAGGAACACGGAGAGATCAATGTCGTGGAGCTCCAGGGGACTGTCGGCTCAGCTCCTGCCATTGATAGAAAGGCTGGATTCGAAGAAATAATCAAGGGACATCCGAATATAAAGATCATCCGTTCCGAATCAGGAGATTTTATGCGTTCCAAAGGCTATGAGGTCATGGAATCCATTCTTAAAACAGAAAACAGAAAGATCCATGTGGTTTACTCCCATAATGACGATATGGCGCTGGGCGCTGTCAAAGCAATTGAAGAGGCTGGATTAAAGCCAGGCAAGGATATTTTAATTGTGTCCATTGATGGAATAAAAGACATTTTCGAAGCGATGATCAAGGGAAAGGTCAATTGTACCGTGGAGTGCAATCCCCTTCTGGGGCCTGAGCTTATGAAGGCGGTCAAGGCTCTTGCCACCGATGGCGTTATACAGAAAAAAATAATCATGCAGGAATCGGTTTTTTCGGAAGAAACAGCGGCAAAAGAGATTGTGTACAGGAAGTACTGAGAATAATTCGGATTGAATGCCTGCAATAAAAGCGTGAATACCGGTCACAACTCCCCCGTCGATGTAGGAGCTATATAATTTGTATTGGAGGCTGTAATGAAGCAAAAGGTACCTATACTTTTTTTCCATAAGCAGTTATTACACATCAAACAGTGGACAAGGAAAGCGGTTCCGGTACGCAGACTTACCATAAGGAGTAAGATCGTAGTATCCTTTGCCGTTGTAATCTTTCTTATGAGCTTTCTGAATGTGGCATTGATGATCAGTTCCCTTAGCTACAATGACCAATACAATACTATTGTTACCAATATCACCGCGGCAAACAGCATCAACGGTATCGTCAAGACCAGCATAGATGCTGAGATGTGGGATATCATCGCCGGAAAGAAAGGCTTTCAGGAGGGAAGACAATACGAGATTATCGATGAAATTAATGCGAATATTCGCCAGATCATGAAACATGTAAGCTCAAAGGAAAGCAGTATGCGTCTTGATGTTACACTCAGGACCATGGAGACTCTCAAGCATTATGTGGATGTGATTGGAGAACAGATAAAGCAGAAAAAGAAGGTGGCGGATAACGAAAAGGTTTTGGAGGAAATCAGGAGTGTATCGGCTTTAGTGGAAGAGGATATACAGGATTTCATACTCTATGAACTCAAAAGCTGTGAACTGGTAAAGCAGGGAATTCAAAAAAATATAAACCGGTGGGTCATAACCAATATCATTGTTCTGGGCATTGTTTTGCTTTTTTCTGTGGCTGCCGCCTGGTTCATCTCGGGAAGCGTTTCAAAGCCCATAAAGGAATTGCAGAAAATGACCGCATCTATCGCACAGGGAAATTTAAACGTTCGGGTGGAGAATAACAATATTGACGAGATCGCAAGCCTGGGCATAAGCTTCAACATTATGGCGGCACGGCTGAAGGAGCTGATTGAAAACAGCATAAAGGAACAGGAAAATATAAAGAAATCAGAGCTTAAAGCACTGCAGGCGCAAATTAATCCACATTTTCTGTATAACACCCTTGACACTATCGTATGGATGGCGGAAGCCAATAAGAGCGGGCAAGTCATCCAAATTGTCGGTGCTCTGTCAAATTTTTTCCGTATCACGCTCAGCAAGGGGAAGGATTGGATCAGTATTCGTGACGAAATCGAGCACACCCGAAGCTATCTTACCATACAGAAAATAAGGTATCGTGATATCCTGGATTTTAATATCGAGGTAGAGGAAAATATTCTGGAGTACAAAGTTTTAAAGCTTACGCTTCAACCTATCGTGGAAAATGCCCTCTATCACGGAATAAAAAATAAGCGCTCCGGTGGAAAAATCCTTATTAAAGGATCGCTGACGGAGGAGGGGAACCTTCTGCTGGAAGTAGTTGACAATGGAATCGGGATGACGGACCACAAGCTGGAAGAAGTAAAAGCCCAGCTTGAAAGCGAGTCCGTGGGAACTTCCAATGAAAGCGGATTTGGGCTGAATAACGTACATAAAAGAATCAGACTGTATTATGGAAAACAATATGGATTGACGGTACGAAGCGAGTATAGCAAGGGGACGCATATTTCATTATATATACCATGCGAAAGGTGAGGAAGAATGTATAAGGTTTTTCTTGTAGATGATGAGATCGTTGTCAGGGAGGGCATCCGGGATAATGTAAGCTGGGGAGCTACTGATTTTACTTTCGTGGGAGAGGCATCCGATGGTGAAATGGCCTTACCGTTAATCCAGGAAATAAAACCGGATATCGTATTGACAGATATAAAAATGCCCTTTATGGATGGTCTTCAGCTCAGCCGGATCATAAAAAAAAGCATGCCCTGGATAAAGATCATTATATTAAGCGGCCATGATGAATTCAACTTTGCAAAAGAAGCAATATCCGTCGGTGTTGCAGAATACCTTTTAAAGCCCATCAATTCCTCTGAACTGGTAAAATCCTTGAACAAGGTTGCAGCTCAAATCGAGCATGAAAAAGAGGAGAGAATAAGAATTGATAGACTGAAAGATCAACTAAAGGATAATTCGGAGCTTTTAAAGGAAAAATTTCTTAATGAACTTTCCATGGGATTGGTATCTTCGGGGGAAGCTATTGAAAAATGCGGTCAATTCAACATGAGTATTATTTCCAGGTACTACATGGTAGAACTGATTGAATCGGAGATAAAGGATAGCAAGGACGCAGAAGCGGTACACTCCGAATATTTAAAACTGGAGAGCATTATGGCCGGGATTGTGGATGGTAACCCTGACATTATAAGGTTTAAACGAAATATGGAAGAAACCGTGTTGGTTTTCAAGGGGGAATCGGTTTCTGCTCTGGAAGAAAACGCTTATGCCTTTGCGCAGTCCATAAAGTATGAAGTGGAAAGGAATACTGGAACCCTTCTGACCATAGGCATTGGAAGTGCAAGGGAAAGGATTCAGGGGATCGCGGAATCCTTTGGGGAGGCCGAGAAGGCAAAAAATTATAAATATGTATTCGGCAAAAATAAAATCATCGGGATTCGGGACATAAAGACAGAGGCGGCTCCAGGGGCTGAAATCATAAAACTGGATAAAATAAATGTAGGCGACTTTTTGCGCTATGGAAGAAAGAGCAATATTCAGGAGTTTCTGTCCGACTATACCCGGTGTTTGAGTGAACCTAACCTGAAATCCCTGATTTATACGTATTATGCATTTATGGACATTGTAATGACGGCTTCACGATTTGTGAATGAAATAGGGGGGAGTATTGAAGAATTGGCACCGGAAGTACTGCATCTGGACAGCGTTCTGATGAATATGGAGTATGTTGGTAATTTGAAGGAACTTGCCGGACAAATACTTGTGAAGGTGTTAGACTACAGGGATAGTAAGATTGACAGCAAATATGGAAGTACCATAAGCAAGGCAAAAGAGTATATCGGCAGGAATTTTAGCGACCCTGAAATTTCTCTGCATTCCGTGGCTTCTTTTGTGAATATCAGTCCGAGCCACTTCAGTACCATATTCAGTCAGGAGACGGGGACCACCTTCATAGAACATCTAACCCAGGTAAGGATTAAAAAGGCGATGGAGCTTTTAAAAACAACAAGAAAAAAATCCTCTGAAATCGCGTATGGCATCGGCTATAATGACCCGCATTATTTCAGTTATCTGTTTAAAAAGATAACGGGGCATACCCCTAAGGAATACAGGAATGATGAAGGAGGATAGGGGAATACCCAATGCCCGTTTTATTAAAATTAAAAAATTAACTTTTATGCAAAAAATTCAACTTTTTTCCTATACTACCGAATACAAAGATCCATGATATCAAAAAATAAATCTACTTTTCGCTAAATAAATTGCATTGAGAATAATTACCACCCACCCTATAATTAGGCTGTATCCAGAAAGTGTTTCTTCCCGGGAGAAACTGTCGGATACAGCTTTTGCTTTGCGGCTTGAAGGGACGTATCCATGACTCGCCTGCAAAGTGACTTTTAACTATGTCATGAGGAGAATTTATTGAAAAGCGGATATTTATGGGAGGGAAGTCTATGAAAAAATTTTCAAGGGTAGTTTCTCTGTGGATGGTTGCTGCATTGGTGCTTTCACTGGTGGGATGCGGTGGAACCGGAAAGAGCACGGAAAGCTCTGCAAAAGGTTCAAATAAGAAAATTGTTGTCGGTTTTGCACAGATCGGTGCTGAGAGCGAGTGGCGTACAGCGAACTCAAAATCAATCAAGGAGGCTGCTGAAAAGGCAGGCTTTGATTTGAAGTTCTCCGATGCCCAACAGAAGCAGGAAAACCAGATCAAGGCGCTGCGGTCATTTATTGCCCAGAAGGTGGACTATATTGCCCTGGCACCTGTTGTTGAAACAGGATGGGATACAGTGCTCAAGGAAATCACCGATTCAAAGATTCCTTTGATTCTTGTGGACAGATCCATAAAAACTACGGATGGTTCAGAACCGTGGGTTACAAGAGTAGGAGAAAATTTTTATGAAGAAGGCAAGAACCTGGCACAATGGGTGAAGGATAGCGAAGAAAAGTTAGGCTTCAAGGGAAAGGATACTGTAAATGTATATCAATTGGAAGGAACTGTGGGATCCGGAGCGGCTGTTGACCGTGGGAATGCCTGGGCGGATACCATGAAGGGTTCCAAATTCAAGACCGTGAAATCTCAGACCGGTGACTTCACACGGGCAAAAGGGCAGGAAGTAACAGAGTCCTGGTTAAAGTCCGATAAAGGTAAGATTGATCTTATCTATGCACACAACGACGACATGGCGCTCGGTGCCATTCAGGCCATTGAGGCTGCCGGCCTAAAGCCGGGAGTGGATATTAAGATTGTTTCCATTGACGGTGTTAAAGGTGCTTTTGAAGCGATGATCGCCGGTAAGCTCAATGCTACACAGGAATGCTCACCCCTTACGGGGCCTGTTCTGGTACAAACCATTCAAGACCTGTCAGCAGGGAAAAAGGTTCCGAAGCTGACCTATGCAAAAGAGGAATTGTTCCCCAGCGAGGTTGCAAAGGAAAAATTACCAAGCCGTCAATACTAAGGGAGACTGAAAATATTCATACTGGTTTTGTAAGAAGCTCCGCTTCCGAAGCCCAAATGGGTTTTGGGAGTGGAGTTTCTATAAAGGGAAACGGATGGATATGTTTTTTTGGATGGAGGGAGAAGCCGAAAATGGATGACAATAATCCGATTCTTAAAATGTCCGGGATATGTAAGACTTTTCCCGGTGTAAAAGCGCTCTGCAATGTTGACTTCAAGCTCCGCAGAGGAGAAGTTCATGCCCTTATGGGGGAGAATGGAGCCGGAAAATCCACGCTGATTAAAGTGCTGACGGGGGTTGAAAGGCTGGATGCCGGAGAGATTCTTCTGGACGGCAGGAACATACACCCAAGGACTCCGCTGGAAGCCCAGGAATGTGGGATCAGTACCGTATATCAGGAAGTGAATCTGTGTTCCAATCTTTCTGTGGCTGAAAACATTTTCATTGGCCGAGAGCCAAAAAAAATGGGAAGAATCGATTGGAAAACCATGAACCGAAAGGCGGAAGAAGTACTGACGCGGCTAAATGTAAAGCTGGATGTAACACAGACCCTGGATAGTTACTCGGTAGCGATTCAGCAGATGGTGGCGATTGCAAGGGCCTTGAATATAGCGGCCCAGGTTCTCATACTGGATGAACCGACATCCAGCCTGGATGAGAATGAAGTGGATAAGCTCTTTGAAGTAGTAAGGAAGCTCAAAAGCGAGGGGATGGGAATCATTTTTGTAACCCATTTTCTTGATCAGGTATATGAAATTTCCGACCGCATCACTATTTTAAGAAATGGCGAACTGGTGGGAGCGTTTCAAACAGCCGAATTACCGCGGGTACAGCTGGTAGCAAAAATGATTGGAAAGGAATTCGACGAGCTGGCCAGGGTGGATCGGAGTAAGGAAACGTGTACCCGTAAAGAGGACCATGAAAAGTTCATAAGTGCAAAAGAACTGGGATGCACAGGAAATATAAATCCCTTCGATCTTGACATATATAAGGGGGAAGTACTTGGGCTGGCCGGACTTTTAGGTTCCGGCCGCACAGAAACGGCCAGGGTGATCTTCGGGGCGGACAAAGCGGATAGCGGGGAGATGCATATAAACGGTAAAAAGGTCACTATAGCTTCCCCCATGGAGGCCATCCGGCATGGCCTTGCCTTCTGCCCGGAGAACCGGAAGACCGAGGGGATCATCGGTGATCTTACCGTAAGGGAAAATATAATGCTGGCCTTGCAGTCAAAGAGGGGAATGGCTAGATATTTGACCCGGAAGGAACAGGAACGGCTGGCAGACAAGTTTATCAAGCTATTACAAATAAAAACGGCAGGACCTGAGCAAATGATAAAAAATCTCAGTGGGGGGAATCAGCAGAAGGTTATACTGGCACGATGGCTGGCAACAGAACCGGAGCTTCTTATATTGGATGAACCGACAAGAGGCATTGACGTCGGGACAAAGGCCGAGATTCAGAAGCTGGTGATGGAGCTTGCGGAGCAGGGGATGGCTGTATTATTCATATCTTCGGAACTGGACGAAGAACTGAGAACCTGTGGCCGGATAGCTATTTACAGAGACCGGGAGAAGATCGCAGAGCTGCAGGGAGAAGATTTGCAGGAACACTTTGTATTGCAGACCATTGCAGGAGGGCAAAAAAATGCGGAATAAGTTGAAGCGTCTGACTGGATCGAGGCTGTTCTGGCCCTTAGCGGCGTTAGCGTTAATGATCGTATTCAACATCATATTTGTAAGCGATTTTCTCAGAATAGAAATAAAGGATGGATATCTTTTTGGAAGAATTATCGATATCTTGAACCGTGCAGCTCCGCTTATGCTGATGGCAATCGGCATGACGCTGGTAATAGCCACCGGAGGGACAGACCTGTCGGTAGGCTCTGTTGCGGCCATATCAGGTGCTATTGTATGTGCACTCATTGGCGGTAACTTCAATGGTATTCCTGAGCATCCTTTCTTTGTAGCGATTGTTGCTGCGCTGCTGGCTACGACAATAACGGGCGCATGGAACGGATTTCTGGTTGCAAGGTTGGGGGTTCAGCCTGTAGTTGCTACACTGATTCTTTTTGTTGCGGGCAGGGGAATTGCACAGTTGATCACCGAAGGGCAAATTGTTACGGTTTATTATAAGCCTTTTGCGTGGCTGGGAGGCTTTGCACCCGGAATCCCCATCCCCTTCTCCATTATCATCGTAGCGATGGTTCTTGCCATCGTCCTGCTTATTACAAAGAAGACAGCTCTGGGACTTTTTATAGAGTCCGTAGGAGTGAACTCAGTGGCCAGCAGGTTTACTGGAATTGACGTGACAAAGATCAAGTTCTTTGTATATACATTGTGCGGGCTGTGTGCAGGGATTGCCGGGCTCATCATAAGCTCTATGATCAAGGCGGCTGATGCAAACAACGCAGGTATGATGATGGAAATGGATGCGATTCTTTCCGTGGCTCTGGGGGGGACTTCCACAAACGGCGGGAAATTCTCTATTGGTGCAAGCATCATCGGGGCTTTGATCGTCCAAAGTATAACTACCACTTTGTACGCAGTAGGCGTATCCTCCCAGGTATTGCCCCTGATCAAAGCCATTGTCGTAATCGCAATCTGTCTGGTACAGGCGGAAGAATTCCGTCGCAAGGTATTGGGACTGTTTACAAAGCAAAGGAGGGGACACAATGAAAAAGCTGCAATTAAACTCTAAATATATACCTATTTTAATTACGATCCTACTGTTTATTGTTTTGTTTTCCATTGGGTCCATAAAGTATCCGGCGTTTTTCTCCCTGCAGGTTTTTTTCAATCTGTTTATAGATAATGCCTATCTCATTATTCTTGCAACAGGAATGACTTTTGTCCTTGTCACTGGCGGTATCGATATATCCGTTGGCTCCATATTATGTCTAGTTTGCATGGCGTCGGCGGATTTGGTGGAGAATAAGGGAGTCAATGCCTTTGCGGTAATGTTTCTGATGATAGTATTGGGTGCTGTATATGGACTGATACAGGGGTGTTTGATACAGTTCTTTAAAATGCAGCCCTTTATTGTGACTCTTGCCGGATTGTTCTTCGGAAAAGGAGCCGCAGCATGGATCAGCACCGAGACCATAAACATAACCAATAAAACCTATAATGATATTGCCCACTTCAGGATAAAAATAATCGGGGAGAATTTCATATCCGCGGGCGCCGTTATCGCGCTGATTACGCTGGTCATCGCAATCTATCTGGCCCATTACACCAAATTCGGACGCAGCGCCTATGCCATCGGAGGCAACGAGCAGTCAGCCATTCTAATGGGACTTCCCGTGGCGAGGACGAAGGTGCTGATCTATACCTTGAATGGAGTTTGTGCGGCATTGGCGGGGATCGTATTCAGTTTTTACATGCTTTCTGGGTATTCTCTCCATGGGCAGGGAATGGAACTGGACGCCATAGCGTCAACAGTCATCGGAGGAACCCTCCTTACCGGCGGTGTGGGATATGTAATCGGTGCGCTGTTCGGGGCTTTGACCCAGGGTGTAATTCAGAACATCATCATGTTCGACGGAACTTTGAATTCCTGGTGGACCAAGATTGTCGTGGCGGCGCTGCTGTGTTTGTTCATCATTATTCAGCGGCTTCTGATGGCAAGAAGAGATATACAGAAGGCAAAGAGCAGAGGTTCCTCCATAAAAGCCCGGCCAGTGCAAAAACAGGAGAATGGATTTGGTGCCGGAGCGTAATGAAGAAGTTACAGTATAATACTTTTAGTGTTACTGCAATGTACGCGCCCCATTAACATTATTAAAGAAGGTTCATGCCCCCGGAAGCGACTACGGAACAAAAAAATGGTTCAAGATTCACGATCATCTTGAACCAAAACAAGGGGGTCGGTTGTAATGCTTATATTTACCCCTTATGTAAAATCCTAAACAGAAATTAATTATTAACCTTTCACTTTGAATAGCTATTTCTTAAAATACGTAAATTAATTACATTGCTGGTCCCTGCCTTACTTTATCGCAGCAATCCACTGCGCAATGTCCTCGATTACATAGAGCGGAACATTTGCCGGAGTATAGTATTCCATGGGAGTGCTCAACTTTCCCTCCCCTTCGGTGTACATATGGTTGAGCTTGGGATAAAGCTTGAAGGTCGCGTTGCTCTTGCCTGCGAGTGCATCCTTCCATCCTGTGAAGTCAGCGGCTGCGGACACCTGGTAATCCCTCTCACCCTGCATGACTAGCAGTGGTTTTGTCTCGCTTTTTACGGCTTCCGCAGGCTTATAGCTTTTTAAATCCGCCCACCAGTAGGGAGTGCCCAGGGTAAAACCTTTTGGCGGATTCTCAGGGTTAAACTCCGGGCTCTTGAGCAAGCTGGCTTGAATCTTTATTGCTTCATACTGCTGCTGGGTTGCCAGATTCAAACCAAGCAGGTACTGGTACTGTTCCATAAGCAAATCTTCGAGAGGTCTTGTATTTCCGCTCATAATGACAGCGCCCCGGATATTGCCTTTGCCATCCTCCTTGAGGATTCTTGGTACCAGCAGACCGCCCTGGCTGTGTCCCAGTACAAATATTTTCGATTTGTCGATTTCTCCGACAGTAGTCAAAAAATTCACGGCGGAAACGGCATCATCCACGGTTTCCTCCTTTACTGTCACTTTGGGTATGAGTGCAAACTTCAAGTTATGTTCCAGTGATCTTTTCTCGTACCGGAGGACCGCTATATTTTTGGATGCAAGGCCTATGGCCAAATCCCGGAAGGACTTCAAGGGTCCCAGTGTCTCATCCCTGTCATTGGGGCCGGACCCGTGTACGAGAACTACAACGGGGAAAGGTCCTTCTCCCTTCGGCAATGTAAGGGTTCCCGGAAGCTGCCAAGGGCCTTGGCCGATCACAACTTCTTTTTCAGTATAGGTGTCTTTCTTATCATATTCAGGAGCTTTATATGGAAGGGTGGAAGCTTCCGGTTTGATCATGACGTCATCGATGAGTCCGTCATAGGTGAATCGTACTATGTAATCGAATTGCCCCATCACGGCAGACACATAACGGATAGCTACATTTTGATGAATACCGTTTTTGCGAACAGTTATATCCACCTGTTTTAGCTCTCCCAGAGAATTCAGACTTAAGCCAAGCTGCTGTATCAGCCCGGTTGTTACAATCTGCCTCAGGGTACTGCCAAACAGCATTTGGCAGTCGGAAGCAGAACCTTTGGAGAGCAGCTCGACATACTTGAGGGCCAGCACTTTTAGGCAGTCGTCTTCCGTTAATTTCAACTGTAGTGCATCATTAAGTAAGGAAAGCGGCACCTTTACTCTTTCATCTACCAAGGAAATCTCCTGGTCTAAAACAACAGGCTTATTGTTTATTTCCGCCTGCCTGCTTCCCGGCTTGACGGCAAGCTTGTTTTCGTTTGCAGTTACTATGGCTGTGCCGGTTTGATCATCCCATGCGACATTCGCCCCCTGTGCCTCGCAAATAAATCGCAATGGAACCTGTAAAGTTTTGTTTTGCTGGTTGTCATTGCCCGCAAAAACAGCGGTGTTCAAACCAAGTGCCGTAACCAGAACTACTGTCAGGGGTTTAAAAATTCCTTTCATTTCATTTTCCTCCCACACTTATTTAGTCATTAGGGTTGTTACTATACTAAAAACGAAGATTGCAGCAAAAAGCCCTATGGTTATCACCCAGGATATGGGTCTTGCCCAGTTATTGGTCCAACCGACACCAAACCTTTTTTCAACAATAAATGCCGGATCATCAGGGTTGTAATAAAACAAGCCTAATTTCCAAAATCTATCCTCATCCCTGCTGACAACCTTGCTTTCCGTTTTTTCGCCTACCTTTACTTCTTTTTGATAGACCCGGCTTCCTCCCTGGCCCGTCGTGATGGAGAGGATGATGGAGGCAGCAGCAACACCCAGGCCTAAAGCTAAAGGCAGGCCGATGATGATCCATGAATTCTTTACATACCCATAAGAAAGAAACTGCATGAATCCAAAGAGTAGTACAAACAGAAAGCCTGTTACAATGGTAAAAACGGACCACCTGTACCGGAAGGTCCTATTCTGTTCCGCAGATTTTTCCGGTGTTGAGGGATCGATCAATTGCTTGGACTTGCCGATAACCCAGTAGCTGTATGCCATGATAAAAGTCATAAATATTTGAACCAGTGGAGCCCATAGTACGGTTTTATACGACTTTGGCGCCCAACGATCCACTTCGCCGTTGATATTCCAGTGCATAGCGACCTGATCGGGCAATTTGTCATAGAGAGCAAACCCCAGAGCCACTGTAGCCAGAATGACCATCAAGTACAGCATAAACCACAGGGGCGATGCCATAACCTTCTTATTTCTGAACCCTGTGTCAACCACCACCAACTGTGTTTTTTCTCCCATCCAGTTATATTTCTTCTTCAATTCCTTCATCTTTTTATGTCCGTCCCAGTAAAAAACGAACATCAGAAAAAGAAGTACAAAGGTTCCTCCGGGAAGAAACAGAGCGGTACGATCGGATGGATCCATCAAAGCCAGCAGGAGAGCAAGCGTCGATAAAAAGCCTCCGAAAATCAGTATTCTGTTCCTGTAGTTTCTTCTTATCAGCTGTACTTCGGAATTCGAATACTCCTCCTCCGGAATACTAACCCCGAAGCTCTCCGTCTTTCTGGTGATATAAGGGGTTATGGCAGCGATAATCAACGTGGGGATATAGCATATAAAGAGAAGTACGAGCATCATAAAGGTCTTCATCAGGCATCACCTCTTCGATTCTTTAATTCAAAGAATATTTCATTACAGAGATCATTGAATTTTTCCACAGGCATTCCTCTGCAAAAGGCCTCAGCTATAATGGACTTTAAATCACTTTTAAGCTGGGACATGTATTCCTCGGTAACTTTAGGACCTTTATCGGGGTTGACCGTAACACCTTTTTGCCTGTGTACGATAATAAACCCGTCTTGTTTAAGAAAGTTATAGGCTTTATTAACAGTATGAAGATTTATACCCAAATCGGATGCAAACTGCCTTACAGAAGGCAGGGATTCGCCAGGTTTCAGGGCTCCCGTAGCGATTCCTTCGACGATCTGCATCCTGATTTGCATATAGATCGGAATGTCCGATTGTAAGTCCAGTTTTAGCAGCAAATGACCACCTCGTTTATTTGATAAAATATAACTGTTATATATATAATATAACAGTTATATTTTAGTGTCAATACAGGCAAAACTTGAAGTCAGGTAATTGTTTAATCAATGGATATTGGATGATGGGAAAATTGTCCCAAATTTTAATAAAAAATGTCCGTATTGTACTCGAATATTTTTATCCTACCCTTTATAATCTAACCAGAGAATTAATTTGCTATAGCATTTCTCTAACTATATAATTTACGATGGGACTTAGCTGTTTTGGAAGTCATGCAGCTAGCAGTCGTATTCTATATAGTATCCGGAAAAGTATAGAGTGCACATCTGACCGCGGAGGGAAAAGTACAGGCATATCACACCATCCAAATATGAAGGGAGACGTGAATTCCTATGCGTATTCAAAGTTTAAGTGTATGTAAATCGATGCGGGCATTGGCTGTAATCATAACGCTTGTTATGATGCTGTCAGGTTTCGCCGGTGCAGGCTTGGCCGATTATCAAATCAGCAGTTCAACGGTTATTGCCGGATGGGATTTCAGCGGGGTGACGGCAACCAGCGGCTTTATACCGGCGACACAAGGCGTTAACAAAAGCCAGGCTCGGATTTCAAGTGTGGGTACCGATCCCACCTATGCCATGGCCGATGGCGGTTTGAAGGCATACAATTGGTATTCCCCTAATAATATTTATAACAAATACTGGCTTGCAAAGCTATCCACCCTTGGGTATAACACCATCACACTTTCATCCATGCACACAGGTTCCGGCTCAGGACCCAAGGATTTCAAAGTCCAGGTAAGCCTGGACAATTCAAATTGGACCGATGTGCAAAACAGCGATATTACTATACAAACAAAGGATGTATTTGTTTCACTGGTTAACTTGCCGTTGCCGGATATCTGTGCTAACCAGTCAACGCTATACATACGCTGGATCATGAGAGACAACAAGGCAATCGATTCCGTTGCAAATCCCAATGGTGTACCTTCCGGAAGCGGACCCAGATCCAGTATAAAAAATGTAATGATAAGCGGGACTGCTGTATCGGGTCCGGTGGAATTAAGCTCCATTACCCTTGATTCGGCTTCCTACAGCCTGAATATCAACCAGACCCACCAGACCATGGTAACAGCAGTATATTCGGACGGAAGTTCAAGCCCTGTCAATACAGGGGTGACCTATATTTCGTCAAATACCGCTATTGCTACAGTTGACACAAACGGACTGGTTACGGGAAAAGCTGCGGGACAGACGGTAATCACTGCATTATACGGAGGAAAAACGGCAACTGCAGCCGTTACGGTTTTAACCAGCAGCGGCAGCAAGACGCCAACCCTGTTAAATATGACATTTAACGGAGATCCAAAGACGAGTATGGCATTTGACTGGTATACTCCTACAACAGTAACGGGTACTGTTGTACAGGTTGCCGAAGCTTCCAAGGTTGTAGGCGGTGTGTTCCCCGAGCAGGGAGCAACTACATTTACGGGTACCACAGAGACGATAAGTACTATAATGACAACCAGTGACAGGGATAAATCCGATTCGGATCCGACCAAGTATAAAAAATTTGCCTGCCATAAGGTAATAGCCAATAACCTTACTCCCGGTACCCAATATGCCTACCGTGCAGGCAACGGGGATTCGGATGGATGGAGCCCGGTGGGTACGTTTACTACAGATCCGGCAAACAATCAGGATTTTCATTTCCTGGTGGCAACAGATACGCAAGGCTCGGACAAACAGAACTTTGAATATTGGGGCGATACCTTTAAAAGGGCAATAGCCCAGGTCGGCGATCCCAAGTTTATGGCAGTCACAGGCGACTTGACGGATGATGGGGATTGCGAACAGCAGTATCAATGGTTTTTAGGCATCCCGCAAAACGAATACGCAAAGGTTCCCATTGTTCCTGTACAAGGAAATCATGAAACAAATGACCAGGATTATCCCAATAATAATTTTTATTACCACTTTAACCTGCCGAAAGATGTAGGAATCGGCTATCGAAGCGGTATGGATAATGGATCGGTATATTCCTTCGAATACGGGAATGCCCTTTTCATGGTAATGAATACCCAATACGAAGGCGAACTGGGAAGCAGTGGTTCCAGTCCAACGGTGGATCCTCAGTTTAACGCGCAGGTGAAATGGATGAGAAACCAGGTTGCCAAGACCAATAAAAAGTGGAAGTTTGTTCTTCTTCACAAGAGTCCGTACTCAGCAGGCGACAATGCCAAATATGAAGATGACCGCGTACAGTTCTACAGACAGTACCTGATTCCTGTTTTTGATGAAATGGGCATTGATGTTATATTCCAGGGTCATGACCACATGTACATGCGGTCTTACCAGATGGCTGGCAACAAGGTGCAAAGCGTGACTACCGACGGAGCTGGGAACATACTGAATCCTAAGGGGACAAATTTCATCATGTCCAACTCGGGAGCAGAAAAGTTTTATGAAAAAGTAAGCGGCTATAATGATTTCTTTGCAGCCATAGACACCCAGCCCTATAAAAAAATGTTTGTTGATGTGTCCGTAACTGATGAAATACTGAAGCTGACTGCTTATACGGCTGCGCAGGGCGAAGCGCTGAAGGTGTATGACCAGTACAGCATTAAGAGAACGGATACCAATCCGCTGGGTGTCATTAATGCAAGTGCCAGACTATCAGGAAGCAGTGCTGTGATTTCCTGGGGGGCGCCTTCGGATACTTCCGTAAGAGGCTATCGAATCTATGAAAAGAATGATAAGGTCGGTACCAACTGGAGTATGTATGTCCCTGTAGTGAGTGGTCAAACAACGTACAGTTATACGGTAAACGGCGTCGATGCTTCAAAGAGCTATGAATTTGTAATTAAGGCAGTGGGTGTAAGGAATAATTCCGACCCGGTAATTGTAAGTATAAATTAAATAAAAGTTCAAATCAGGTTATTTTTATGGAAGGGCCCGATCGATTATAATTGCAGCATCACAGTCCATACGTACCAAGGGGACGCGTCTCAGACAGAAAATTGGTAGAAATACTGAATAGGTATATCTTGTATGGGTTAATCTATTTATGGTTCTATTAATTATACCTGTCAGTGTGCGCGTCCCTGGTATTTCTATGGACCATGAAAAGAGGCCGGGTCCATAGAACCGATACCTCCGTCTATGACTGAGGTGTCATTTTTTTACTCCGCATATAGACAGATTTGATATAAAATGGTATTATTTACCTAGAAGTGATGCTATAAAATGCCGGATGAAAAGTTTATCAACTGTAAAACATCCGGTGACGTGTGCTGTTTTCATGATAGTTTTATTTTTGAAATTGCTCATAGTATATCAAAAACCAGGCAGTAGATTTTATAGCCATTGCAGTTGGTAGTACAGGTGATATTGCTATACTTTAACTTTTTACGGAAATGGCCAAAAGGAATCCTTGCGGTGGTTTTTAATGTGATGGATAGGGTTTTGAAAAACGCAGTATAATTTGTATTGATTCTGATGCAATATTTATTTTATATGTTGCAAAAACCGCGTGTTTGTTAGATAATATGCAATAGAAAAGTGGTATAAAGGCTATTATTACGAATAAAATAATTTTCATATAAACCAACTATAGGAAATAAAAACTCTACAAGAAAGTCATCTACATCGATACTGCGGTTAGGACCGATGCTTCAGAGTGCTGGTCTATGAAAGTCATCGTACAAAATTTATAGGGAAATATAGTGATGGGAGATATAACATGGAAAAACAGAAAAAAATTTGTCCATATTGTAAATGTAAGGACCAATGGTATATGCATGCCAATGGAAACGAAGAGGTGTACCAATGTACGGATTGCCTCCGGTATTTTAAGGTGGCAGCTGCAAAAGGCAAAATCGGCAATCCGGCGATGAATAACGGGCATTTCGATTCTAAAAGTGCTGCATATTGAGATGAAGAAAGTGAGTAATTCTCTATTCTTTTCTGTATTTAATTCTGCATAATAAAAAAGCAACTGCTGTTTACAGTTGCTTACTGGATTGAATTAGCCTATCATTGTCAATGGAACCTGGCCATTCATGGCTAGTATAAGTCTCTTTTCCACCTCATACCAATTAACAAGGGACCACCAGGCTTTCACATGATCCTTGCGCCTGTTCTGATAGTCAAGGTAATACGCATGTTCCCATACATCCACGATAAGGATGGGAATACCGCTCCACTGCGTCAGGTTTTGATGCTTCTCGGCTTGAAGGATTTCCAGCCGGCGCCAGGTCGGCTGCCAGGTGAGAATTGTCCAGCCCGAACCTTCGACTTTAGCTGCGGCGTCACTGAACTGCTGTTGGAAAGCCGCAAAACTGCCAAAATAATTATTGATCTGGGCTGTAGTTTGAGGACCCGGTTGTCCGCCCCTGCCGACGGGAGCCATGGTAGTCCAGTAGATACTGTGCAGGATATGCCCTGAGCCATTAAAAGCCAGTTCATTCTCCCAGTATTTTATAAAATTAAAATCTCCGTTTTTTCTCGCCTTTACCAATTCCAGCTCCGCCTTATTCAAATCATCTACATAGGTTTTATGGTGAATATCATGGTGAAAATGCAGCGTGGCAGAACTTATAACAGGCTCAAGTGCATTGTATGGATACGGTAAAGGGGGTAATTGATGGCCTCCCGGGGGAATCGCATTATATGGCATGATCATAACCTCCTGAAAATTATTTATGTAAACAATATTAGTTTATTTTATTCCTGCATCCTCTAAACTGTGCTATTTATATAACATTATTGCGGCCCTAAGCAGGCTCCGATAACATTTAAAAAGATGAAATATACGGTCATAGGTAAAGCTATACAATTTAGGATGGAACTTAGCAAATTTAGCGTTCGCATAGCCCCAGAATCATTGGCTATGCGAACGCCAAATTTGCAGTTACCAGTCCTATTGTTTATAGTATGAGTCAACCCAATTTGCATATTGACAAAATTATATTTCTGCACTAATATGTAATAAAGTAAACTATTAGTTTACAAATATGCATATGAGTAAATTAGCGGAGGTATTACAGGTGGGTGCGATAACTCGTAAGGAAAAGGAGCGGGAGATCCGGAGAAAAGATATTATTGATGCTGCTGAGAAGGTATTCTTTGCAAAAGGGTTTGGCAATGCGACCATGGACGATGTAGCAAAGGAAGCGGAATTTAGCAAAAGAACCGTATATGTGTATTTCAGAAGTAAAGAGCAGTTATATTTTGAAATCATGATACGGGGTTATAAGTTGTTAAATGGCATGTGTGAAAAGGCTGTAGGGGAGAGCGGTGTTAACACCGGCATGGATAAGCTTCGATTATTGGGAAAAACACTGATCGATTTTGATCACCGGTATCCCGAGTATTTCAAAGCCATCATGGAGTATGAGAACGGAGATATGGATTTTGACAATAATGACGACAAATCCATCGAGGAATGTTACAGAGAAGGAGAGAGACTGTTCGATTTTCTGAAGGATGCGTTACACCAGGGAATTAAGGAAGGGACGGTTTTGGAAAGTATCGATGTAACAAATGCGGCACTGGCCTTGTGGGCAAGTATGGTCGGGGTTCTGAATACGTCGAGAAAGAAGGAAAAGTATTTGCTTCATTATCACAACAGAACACCGGGAGAATTAATCGAGGAAGCTTTCAAGCTTTTGCTTCGTTCCATTGATAAATAGAAGGATAGGGGGAGTCGAAGACCATGAAAAAATGGATCATTATGCTATGTATCATGATTTTTGCTATCTGTACCGTTGTATTTTTTGTAACACGGACGGGAAAAATTAAGATTATCAATTTGAAGAATGAGATGGCTGGCAAGAGTATAAGTATAAATATCTACAAAGGGAAACAGTATCTTCACGATTTTGCAGTCAATTCCCTGTTAAAGATAAAGACACCGCCCCAGATAGCGATATGGGTTGAAGATGCAGAAGGGAATTATATAGAGACTCTGTACGCTACCAGTAAAATTGTCCATCAAAACTGGAGCAAAGCCCCGTCTGATCCTGCCCAGAAGGGGCAAATCCGACGCGACGAAGCCCTTCCCTACTGGACACATAAACGGGGGAATGGGAAAATTATACCGGATACAGTTACCTCTGCTACTCCAAAGGGAGCCTCTACGATTAATACAAAGGTAAGCACAGCAAAAGGACAATATACCATCCTGGCGGAAGTGAATTTGTCAACGGATTTCAATGAATATTACCCCAAGGAAGCGAAAGCAGGAGCGGAGAATTACTCCGGGGGTGAATTCGGGAGTGGACAACCGGCGATCGTATATGCTGCAACTATAAATTCTGACGACAATAAAATCCATGAGTTGGTGCCCATCGGTCACAGCAGTCCTGACGGAAAGGACGGAAAACTGTACAAGGATTTATCCACGCTGACAACAGCCAGGGAGATTGTTGAAAAGATAACATGCACCATAAAGTAATAACTACCTTTGGAAGCGAAGCGTGAGACTTGAGGCAGGTTGTGCATTGCGTTAATCCACTATGGGTATATCGTTTTATCTGCGCTGCATTCTCACTCTCCGCTAAAACTATCGATAAACTTTTTGGCCAGAGAGGAAATGTAGCGATCTTTTATCCAAACAGCTGCTATTTGTGTCATTAATTTTTTGTTTTCGATCTCTTTATAAAGCATAGTACCGTTATCCATAAGGTGAAAGGCGGATTTTGGAACAATACCGATGCCAAGTCCGGCCTTTGCCCACAAAAGTGTTGTGCGGGCATCGTCATTTTTGCAGAATATCTCCGGCTCAAAGCCTTCCTCCTGACAAGTCTGGTAAATGAGCTGCTCAAAGCGGCGGTAAACAATTAAGGGCTGATCTTTTAATTCATCAATAGAAATAACGGATTTATCGGTATTCCAGGGATAATCCTTTGCCATTACAGCAACCATCGGTTCCAGCTTCGCATACCTGCACTCAAAATTCTGGGTTTTAAAGGGGGTCCGTACAATGCCTACCTCGATAATTCCTTTGTTTAGCAGGTCAACAATGGTGAATGTATTCCCCTCGTGGATTTCAAACTTTATACCGGGATATTTCTTGTGAAACTCCGACATTCTGTCATTAAAAAGCGTTGCACCGGAGGAGGAGACAGTTCCGATGGACAGGGTTCCCTTTAACCCCTTGCTGTAATCGCTGATTTCCTTTACAACGGAATCCGATAACTCCAGAATCTGTCGTGCCCTGTTCCGAAGAATTTCTCCGGCGTCTGTAAGCTGTATGTGCCGTGAACCCCGTTCTACAAGCTTTACCCCCAGCTCCTCCTCAAGAAGCTTGAGCTGCTGGCTTAAGGGAGGCTGCGCCATTTGCAGCTTCCTGGCCGCTGAGGTTATCTGACCTTCCTCTGCAATGGTAAGAAAATATTTGAGCTGTTTAATATCCATAAATCCCCTCCTGATCCATATGGTTTTCATATAGTATACATACAAAACTAGTATTTTTATTATGGAAATTTATATGCTATAATCATAGCCGGAGACAGCACAATTTGCAATATATTTTGAAATTAGATCGGTTGGTGAGGGTAGGCATGTTTAAACTGGCAGTTTTTTTAAAACCATATAAAAAGGAATGTATCCTGGGCCCGGCATTCAAGCTGCTGGAGGCGGTGCTGGAGCTGCTGCTCCCGACGGTTATGGTGCTTATTATCAATAAGGGTGTGAATATGCACGACACAGCCTATGTATTGAAAATGGGGGGGCTTATGCTGCTGATGTCAGTGCTGGGGTTTGCCTGCTCAATCGTATGCCAGTACTATGCGGCTCGTGCCTCACAGGGATTTGGTACGACACTGCGCAACACGATTTTCAACCACATATCATCCCTTTCCCATGCGGAAATCGATAAATTCGGTACCCCCTCGCTGATCAACCGGATTACCAATGATGTAAACCAGCTCCAGCTTGCTGTTGCCATGCTGATACGCCTTGTCATCCGCGCGCCGTTTATATGCATTGGGGCCATTATCATGGCAATGCTGTTGGATTTTAAGCTGGCGCTCATTCTACTTGGAGCTACGCCTGTTTTTGCAATCATACTCTATTTTATCATAAGCAGATCCTCTCCACTCTATCGCAGCTACCAGAAGAAACTGGATAAAATTGCTCTTGTATTGCGGGAAAATCTTTCCGGCGTGCGGGTCATCCGCGCGTTTGCGAAGACGGACGGTGAAAAATACCGCTTTACTGCATCCAGCGATGATTTAACAGAGACTGCCATCCACGTAGGTAAAGTATCCGCACTCCTGAATCCTCTGACGGCACTGGTAATGAATGCTGCTATTATTGTGATCCTGTGGATGGGGGGATTCCATATTCATGCAGGTAGGCTTTCGCAGGGAGAAATTATCGCATTTGTAAACTATATCACGCAGATATTACTGGCACTGATCGTGGTTTCCAACCTGGTGATCATATTTACCAAGGCATTTGCCTCTGCCGGCCGGGTTAACGAGGTGCTGGAAGACAGCACCTCCATTTTCGACAGTATAAACAGCGCATCCGGTATATCGGACGCCGGTGCGCAGCCCATAATCCGGTTCCAAAATGTCTCCTTCAGTTACAGTGCTACAGGAGACATGGCACTTACCGATGTCTCGATCCGGATAAACCGTGGGGAAACCGTCGGAATCATCGGTAGTACAGGTTCAGGCAAATCAACATTTCTCAACCTAATCCCAAGGTTCTACGATGCAACGGAAGGCAAAGTGTGTGTCGATGGGCTGAATGTGAAGGAGTATCCGCTGCGTAAGCTGCGGGGGAAAATCGGTATAGTACCGCAGAAGGCAGTGCTTTTTACAGGTACCATAGCGGAAAATATCCGGTGGGGCAGACAAAATGCCACCGACGAAGAGGTGGTGGCCGCGGCGAAGATTGCGCAGGCGGATGAATTTATTAGAAAGCTTCCCGACGGTTATAACACGCAGGTATCCCGGGGAGGACAGAACTTTTCCGGCGGGCAGAAACAGCGCCTGACCATTGCCCGTGCGATGGTTGCGCAGCCGGAGATCCTGCTGCTGGATGACGCATCCAGCGCATTGGACTTTGCCACCGACGCGGCCCTCCGGGAGGCCCTCCGAAAAAGTGCCGATACCATGACCGTGCTGATTGTATCGCAGCGTGCAAGCACAATAAAGCATGCGGATAAAATCATCGTATTTGATGATGGACATATCACGGGAATCGGTACCCATGACGAACTTATGGACAGCTGCGAAGTATATAAGGAAATATGCCGTTCACAGCTTTCCGGTGAGGAGGCAGGCAAATGAATAAGGTTACACTGATAAGAATTATAAAATATATAGGAAAATACAAGAACTTTGTATTCGGGTCGGTATTCTGCGCACTTGCAAGTGTGGCGGCAAACCTGGCGGGTCCCATGGTCATTGGTACAGCCATTGACAGTATGGTAGGCCCGGGCAGAGTAGCGTTTGATGCCATTGTAAGGAATTTGGCTGTTTTAGCGCTCATCTACGCCGCCGGCAGTCTTTTCGGATGGCTCCTTGCCTACCTGACAAACCGCATCGCCTATCAGACGGTTAATGATATGCGCCGGCAGCTGTTTGGAAAAATCAACGCCCTGCCGCTGAAATTCTATGATACCCATCCCCATGGGGATACCATCAGCCGTTTTGTCAATGACATGGATGCAGTTTCGGATGGATTGATGCAAGGCATATCCACGCTGCTCACCGGGAGTATCACCATCCTGGGCGCAATCGGCTTTATGCTGTATATCAGTCCTGTTATGACGGTAGTGGTGCTGATGTCCGCTCCGGTTTCATTTTTTGTGGCGCGGTTTATAGCGAAACGTTCGCAGCAAATGTTTAAGGAGCAAGCCAAAAGCCTGGGCCAACTGAACGGTTATGTGGAAGAAATCATCGGCGGGCAAAAGGTGGTAAAGGCTTTTGGCTTTGAAGAACGGTCCTTTGCGCAGTTCAAGGACATCAATAACGCTCTTTACAACTCGGGGGTAAAAGCACAGTTTTACTCCTCGCTGACCAATCCCTCCACGCGGCTTGTCAATAACATTACCTATGCAGCTGTCGGCGTTATCGGCAGTGTTGCTGCCATACTGGGTAAAATCACCGTAGGCGGTATTTCAAGCTTCCTTATCTATTCCAATCTGTTTGCAAAGCCCTTCAACGAAATCACCGGGGTTTTCACGCAGATACAGGCAGCCATTGCCTCTGCACAGCGGATTTTCACCATTATGGACATGGTGCCTGAAACGCCGGAGGCTCCAAAGGGACTGGAAATGAAACATTGCCGGGGAGAGGTTACCTTTGACAAGGTGTACTTTTCTTATCATCCGGAACGCCCGCTGATTACCGATTTAAACTTGCATGTGAAGGCGGGCAGCCGTGTTGCTATTGTCGGGCAGACGGGTGCCGGTAAAACAACCCTCGTAAATCTTCTCATGCGGTTTTATGATGTGGACAGTGGCTCCATATCCGTTGACGGCGTAAATATCAACAGCATAACCCGGGACAGCCTGCGGCGCGGCTTCGGCATGGTTCTTCAGGACACCTGGCTGTTTTCCGGCAGCATAAGGGACAATATCGCATATGGCAAGCCGGAGGCTACCGAGGCGGAAATTATAGCAGCAGCCAAAGCAGCGGATGCCCACAGCTTTATAAGGCGCTTGCCGGATGGATATAATACACGGATTGCCGATACGGGTGAAAGCCTGTCACAGGGACAGAAGCAGCTTCTCACCATCGCGCGCGTGATGCTTGTTGACCCGCCGATGCTCATATTGGATGAGGCAACCAGCAGCATCGATACCCGAACGGAAATCCGAATACAAAAAGCCTTTTTGAAGATGGTGGAAGGAAGGACGAGCTTTGTGATTGCTCACAGGCTTTCAACCATACAGGAGGCTGACATGATTCTGGTTATGGATAAGGGCAATATAGTAGAAAGTGGGACTCACGAACAGTTGGTGAAAAGCGGAAGTCACTATGCAAAGCTTTATAGCAGCCAGTTTGCGCCCGTTTAAGTTATTAGCTCCCGAAACATAAGAGGTGAAAACCTTTATTGCAGCCTTGCTCATTGCTGCAGGTACGTTTGTGTTACTATTGTAAGGAGGATTTAGTGGGCCAATGACGTTACTATATGTGATCTCAAGAACACATATAGTACTCACAATTCCTGTTGAATGAAAGCTTAAAAGAAAGATAGTCTGTGAGGAAAATAAAGTTATGATTTAGTACAAAAGCTAAAGGATTTTGTAATTATATGTCGAATTTTAGATGGGTCATGTATAATTTATTTTAGGAGGAATACTTTAGATGAATTTACTACACCGATTTAAAATTCGTACCAAACTCATCTCTCTTATAACGTTTATGGTAATAAGTATTCTTGCAGTTGGCTTTACCGGTTATTATTATAACAGCAAAGCAATTGGTAATTCGGCATCCATGTATAATGATGAATTGATTCCCATTCAGTCGCTGATTGATGTCAGAAACCAGTCGAGAGGAATGCAGGCTGATTTATTTCAACTTCTATTAACATCGAATCCATCCGAACAAAAACAAATTATAGATGATATCCAGAAAAGGATGAATACCATTATTGCTACGCTGGCAGAGTATGAAAAGGGTTCGCTGGATTCCTACGAAAAGGAGACCCTTCCCCTTTTGAGAAAAAACATGGAAGCCTGGGACAGTACTATAGCTAAGTGTATTGAGTTGATCAAAGCAGGTAAATCGGATGAGGCGTATGCTTTGTATAAAGCCACAGGGAATCAAGCTTTGGAAAGTTTTCATACGAACGCCAAAGATCTGACAAATTATAATTTGAACCATGCGAAGGAAATTAATATACAAAACGAGATGGACGGGAAAAAGGCAAGTATCACAGTAGTTATAATAATCGCCTTAGGGACGGTAGTTTCTATCCTGCTGGGTTTCCTGATTGCCTTATCTATTGTAAACCCGATGAAAAAGGTCATCGACATCTTACATAAAACGGCTCAATTCGATTTGGTCTATGATGCTTCCGTCGAGCCGTTGTTAAGAAACGGGGATGAGACAGGTATGATGGCAAAAGCACTGAACGAAATGAGAACTTCACTCAGCGAAATGGCAGGCAGGATCATCGGTATTTCCAATAATCTCGCGGCTCATTCCGAAGAATTAACGGCTTCCACCGAAGAAAACACCAAAACAATCAGCCAGGTCGTGACCACCATCAATGAGGTTGCGGAGGGAAACAGCAGCCAGGCTGAAATGGTAAGTAAAACGAACGAAGCCATAACTGATGTGGTAAGAACCATCGACGAAGTGAATGCAGTTACCGGCAAAAGTGCAGCCAATGCTGAAAAAAGCCTTGATGCTGTGAAGGAAGGACAAAAGGCTGTAGACATTACAATTGCAAGAGCTCGTGAAAATGAAGCCATTGCAGTGGAAATAGGGGCCTCAACACAGGAACTGGGTGAAATGATGGTGCAAGTGGGAGGGATTGTTACTGTTATAAATTCCATTGCGGAGCAAACAAATCTCCTTGCATTAAATGCTGCCATCGAAGCAGCCAGAGCCGGGGAAGCCGGGAAGGGTTTTGCCGTTGTATCCGAGGAAATAAGAAAACTGGCGGAAGGGTCATCGGCGGCATCCAAGGAAATCGCCCAGATTATAAAGGACACCACGGCGAAAAATAAGAAGGCAGAAGAAAGCATAAGTAAAGCCAGGCTTATCGTAGATGCACAGGGGCAGGCTATCAACGCGACCCAGGAAGCTTTTGACAGGATTAAGGAAGCCGTTGAAAGTATTTCAGGGCAAGTGCGTCAGTCCGCCGCGATGCTTCAAACGGTTGATTCAAAAGCCAAGGAAATCGCAAATCAATCCCATGATATGGCAGCCGTGGCAGAACAGTCGGCAGCGAGTACGGAAGAAATTTCCGCATCCAGCGAGGAACAGCTTGCCTCCATTGAACTGATCGAGCAGGCAGCGGGTGAATTGGCCGGTATGGCGGAGGAACTGAACAAGGAGATCAATAAATTTAAAGTTTAATTCCGCAGGGTATATACGATAAATAGTACTCAACACAATACTCTGGCATACTAAAGCTCCTGATAATTGTATCAGGAGCTTTAGTATGCCAAATTCTCATATAACACTGCAGTCCTGCATACTAATAATAAGGAAACTTTCTTTAGAAGGGTATTATGAAAAAAGGGTTTAAAGTAGTAGTAATAAGTAAAAAAAAATTAATTTTAATAACTGCGGCACCACTTATCCTATTATTCATGATAGTTTCATTATTTGCTTTTTTGAGAAATCTTCCTGCAAATATATTTGCTGACCCTAAAAGCGGAATCATCGTAATTGACCCTGGACATGGAGGGGTTGATGGAGGAACAAATAGGGATGGGATAGTGGAAAAAGAAATTAATCTGGAAATTGCCCAAAAACTTAAAGCATTTCTGGAACAAAAAGGCTATACAGTAGTGCTAACAAGAGAAGAAGATGTTTCACTGGATACAACTGATAGTACAGGAGGCAGCAGACACCAAAGAGACTTAAATGCCAGGGTAAATGTTATTAATAACAGCAATGCACAATTGTTCTTAAGTATACATGTAAACTGTAATTTGAATAAACCCTCCACAGATGGATCCATTGTATTCTACGGAGATAAATTTGAACAGAACAAAACATTGGCGTATTGTATTCAACGCGCATTAAACGGTATGATGGTGAATGGTAAAAAGAGAACCATACATGACCCGCAACAGGGAAATTACTTTTTATTAACTCATTCCCAAATACCCGGTGCCATCGTTGAGACAGCTTTTATATCCAATGCAGTAGAAAGGCAATTACTGACAACAGATGAATTTCGTGAGCAACTTGCGAGAGCCATTGCCGAAGGTGTTGAGTGGTATTTGAATGAACCAAGCAAAGTTTTCGCTCCGGAAAGTGAATAAACCAGGGCATCACTGAGTGACACTGACATATTTGTTCAAAAGGGGTTTCCATTGGAAACCCCTTTTGAACAGCTCGGTAGGAAACAAACCGAGTATATTTTAAAAAGTGTTGGGTGCTTAGGATCCCATTAGGTTATACATTTTAGGAGATTATGTTCCCAGTAGCTAAGATTGTTAATCCAAAACAGAAATTGTTAATCCGCAAGCTAAGTTTTGTCAATGGTTAACAAAAATTGGATATTTACTCCATGGAAAAAAATCCTTATACTTAAATGTATAAATTGTACATGGCTATAATTTAATCTATAACGGTATCAATAGACCTTCCAGAAATCATTGAAAATGATGTCAGTAAACATCCGAAGTTATAAGCCACAGATCTTATTAAAGTAGTGTGTCAATGAATGATATCCTCAGTATTATGACGGAATGCTTATACGCAAAAATCATTTGGAAGACAGCTTCGATTTCATACTTTTAAAACTGCTAATTTGGTACAAGCAGATAAGCCGCGATAGTAATAATCTACTTTATAATAATTTTGCAGTATACACGTACACCCTCTTACAGGGAGGATTGTGCATGAATTAGCAAGGTTGGAAGTTGAAAACCCGGCTAAAATGCCAATCAATATAACTTGTGTCCGGTTATAGCAAGGAAGAGTGAAGATGGTACTTCCACTTTTTTGCGGGCCCTTCACGGCATCCATACAGGGGGAGCAAAATTCATAGTTGAAGTTATATTTTCACCAGCCCTAAGCAGTATTTAGCGGTGCTTTATTATGAAAAGCCCGTTGGATAAATAAATAATGGGAGGTTGTTTAATGAAAAAACTATTATCCATCCTACTGGTAACATCGATGATGCTAATGAGCATGATCAGTGTTCAGGCTGCGGGAGAGCAGAGGCCCTTCCCTCAGCACACCGCATACTATTCCGGTGTAATTAAACCGAATAATGTGACACAGGCGGATATGGACAACGCGGTTAAGTCCTTTTATGATGCATGGAAGGCAAGGTACCTGGTCACGGTAAGCGGTTCAAACCCGACACAGAAGTACGTGTACTACAACAAGGAAGGCTACAGCTCGCCTTCAAACGCAGTTTCCTGCTCCGAAGGCCACGGATACGGCATGTTGATTACCGTTCTTATGGCTGGGTATGATGCCAATGCAAAAGCGGATTTTGATGCTTTGTACAGGTTCTACAAAGCACACCCCAGCAGTGTCAACTCCAAATTAATGGCATGGCAGCAGATTAACTCCGGCGGGAACATTATAGATAATCCCGATGGAGGCTCGGATTCTGCTACCGATGGAGATCTTGATATTGCCTATGCCCTCTTGCTGGCAGATAAGCAGTGGGGAAGCAGCGGCGCTATAAACTATAAGAGTGAAGGTCTGGCATGTGCACAAGCTACCATGAACAGTGTCGTAAACCAGTCCGAATGGATTTTAAAGCTGGGTGACTGGGTATCCAACAGTGATTCCAAGTTTGGCAAGGCTACACGTCCCTCTGACTTTATGCTGAGCCACCTGAAGACTTTTGCACAAATCGATACGGCCAATACGGCGAAATGGAACAATGTATTTAATAAGACCTGTTCCATCATCAACTATCAGTATAACAGCGGCGGAAGTGCTGGCACGGGGTTGATGCCTGACTTTATGTCCAAGAACTCCAGTGGAAACTATGTACCTGTAGGTACCGGATTCCTTGAAGGTGCTCATGACGGAGACTATGATTACAACTCCTGCAGAACACCGTGGAGACTTCCGATCGATTATATCCTTACAGGAGATACGACTATAAAGTCACAGCTGACTACTTTAAACACATGGATAAAAAATAAAACCGCCGGTAACCCCAGCAACATTAAGAACGGATATTATGTAAAGAACGGTACCAACGGAAATGCCTACGGAACAGGCAATGAATTGTGCTTTACAGCTCCCTTTGCAGTAAGTGCCATGATCGATTCCAGCAACCAGGCCTGGTTGAATTCCTTATGGAGCAAAATAGTCAGTACACCCATAACAAGTGATGCCTACTATGGAAACTCCATTAAAATGCTTTGTATGATCACTGTATCGGGAAACTGGTGGACTCCTACTTCAGGCGGGTCATCTACTCCTACACCAACACCGACGCCAACACCGACTCCTACGGCGACCCCGACACCAACACCTACTACTACACCATCAGGTTCCAATCTTGCTTTAAATAGGCCTGTAACCTTCTCCAGCCAGCAGGTAGGAAATGAAGCCAGTCATGCTGTAGATGGGGACACTGTTGCAAGATGGTCTGCGCAAGTCTTCCCGCAGTGGATTAATGTAGACTTAGGTTCCGTATACAATGTCAGTAGAACGGAAGTAGTACCCTATATGGATCGTGCTTATCAGTTCAAAGTAGAGGTTTCTACCGACGGTACCAACTACACGCAGGTGGTGAACAGAACCGCAAATACAACCGGTGGAGCTTTGATCGCCGATACCTTCACAGGAACCGATGCAAGGTATGTAAAACTGACGG